>WNGE01001113.1_pt1 | contig 56271 bp, 38 predicted proteins | sample 5400651 | NCBI WGS metagenome assembly WNGE01 (sample SAMN13153370, study PRJNA577476) | soil metagenome | isolation source: 60 cm soil or saprolite under grassland replicate 2 | place: USA:California | collected 2016-06-15 | reverse complement strand
CTCGCGCTTCCCTGTTCGATCGGGAGAAAGTTCGCTGTCAGTTTCGGCACGAGCGGCACCAGTTGCCACGCCAGGGCCGCGCCGAGAACTCCCGCCAGCAGACTGATGAGCACGCTTTCGAAAACAAAAAGTCGCAGCACACTTCCGCGCGTCGCGCCCAACGCCAGGCGGAGCGAAATCTCGCGGCGCCGTCCGTTGAAGCGCACCAGCAGCAGATTCGCCACGTTGCTGCAAGCGATGAGCAAAACGAACCCGACCGCCGTTAGCAGAGTCGTGAACCCGGGCCGCAAATTCTCCGTCACATCTTCCGGAAGCGTCTTGATGATGTTGCGCGATTGCGCGTCGCTCTTCTCCGGAAATTGCGAGCGATAACTGTCCTCGAGTGAGCCCAGCGCCGCCTTCGCCTGGTCAAGTGTGACGCCCGCCTTCAAGCGCCCTACCACGCGCAGGAACGCCGAGCCGCGCATCATCCGCTCATGCGAGAAACCCGGGATGACCATCGGCTTCGTCGTCCAGATATTGGCATTTGGTGTCCCCGTCCAGGAGACCGGCATGTTCGCGATCACGCCCACGATCGTGTGCGCCACGCCATCGAGCACGATCGTTTTCCCGATGATGTCCTGACTGCCAGCAAACCGCGCTTTCCAGAAACGGTCCGTGATGATGGCCACATCCGCGCCCTCTTCTTCCTGCGGCAGAAAGGTTCTTCCCATGATTGGCCGCACTCCGAGCACGTCGAAATAATTCGCCGTCGCTTTGAAAATCGGCACCGACAACGGATCGCCCAGTCCCGTCACCGTCGCCGCCTGTTGATTCTCCGCCGCAAACCCGGAGAAAATCGTCTGCCCGTCCCGATAAACCATGAATCGCGGCGCCGACATCTGGAACTCGTCCGTCCGGTCTTTCCCCTTGGTCAGGATATGCAGGACCCGCTCCGGTTCCTGGAACGGCAGGCCTTTCAGGAAGAGATCGTTGATCAGCGAAAAGATCGCAGTGTTCGCACCGATTCCGAGCGCCAGCGTCAGGACAGCGATCAAAGCGAACACCGGCGATTTGCGGAGCTGACGCAAAACAAATTTTAGATCGTTCATATCATTCGGCACGGAGTGCAATAACAGGATCAACACGCGCGGCCCGGCGCGCTGGCAGCCAGCATGCGATTATCACCGCGATGCCGAGCACTATCGCAGCACAAACACAGGCGATCAGATTCGGTGCGGGCATTTCGGCCCATTGGTTTCGGACCAGGTGCACGATTCCGTATGTTGCGAGCGCGCCGGCAGTGAAGCCTAACGACAGCAAGGTTGCGCCTTGTCTGGCGACGAGTTGGATTATCTGGCGCGCGGTAGCGCCGAGTGCGCTGCGGATCCCGAACTCGCGTTCCCGGCGTGAAACCTGAAGCGCGAGCAGCCCATACAAACCCACGGCAGCGAGTACGAGCCCCACGAACCCGAAGGATGAGACCAGAACGAAGATGAACCGCTCGGTCGTGCGCGAACGCGCCGCGGCATCTTCGAGCGCAAGAAAGTTGTACGCGGCCAGATTGCCATTCGCGCGGGCCAGAGCGGCGCGAATAGCCGGCTCGTTCACCGAGTGGCGATTAGTGTGCAGAACGAAGGTGATGTCGTCCAGCTGCGTGTTTGCGTGCACGAGCATTTGCGCCAGCGGGCGCGCAATCATGCCGAGCACTTCGCCATCACGCGGGTCCGCGATCGCTTTCATATCGCCGACAACCCCCACAATCGTAAACCACGGGCGAGTTCCATCGAGTCGTCCCCAGCGGATGCGTCTACCAATCGGCGAATCGTTAGGCCAAAAACGCTTCGCGATACTTTGGCTGATAATACAGACCAGCGGCGCGTCAGCAGTATCACTGGCGTTGAAATCGCGGCCCTGCAAGATTGGCTGCCCCACGCTGTGGAAGTAGCCTGGAACGGGCACGCGCGAGTAGGCCGTGTACACACCGCTCGGCTCAGGGGCCGGAGTGCCTTCGGCGTTAAAAAGCATCAACGTCCACGACGCATCCATCGGTGACGGCGAGACAACGGTGGCAGATTCGACGCCGGGTAATGCTCTCAGTTGAGCGAGCGAAGCTTCGAGCGCGTTTTGTTTCGTTGCCGCGGTGGGGAAGAATCGATCGGGAACGGTGACGTTGAAGGCAAGGCGATCTTTTGTTTCGAAACCCCACGACTCATCGATCAGTTTTTTGAAATATTGCGTCGCGGTGACGCTCGCGGTCAGGAGCGCAGCGGCAATCGCCAGCTCGATCACGACAAACGAGCCGAGCAATCGACGCGTATTGCGTTCGAGTGTTGCGCCGCGTGAAGTGACGCTCATCGCATTGCGTAGATCGGTTCGTGATGCACGCGCTGCGGGGAGCAAACCGAAACCCAAACCGACGAGCGCCATCACGCCCGCAGCAAAAGCGAAGACCGGCATATCGAGTCGGGCGGTGTAATCGAACTCACGCATCGCGCTGCCAGTTGCGTCCGCTCCTTCCGGGCTGAGCGCGAAGAGCATCGGTGTGATCCAGAATGCGACGAGCAAACCGAACGCGGTCCCAATGAACGCGATCAAGGACGCCTGAGTAAGCTGTTGCCTAACGAGTCGGCCCCTGCTCGCCCCAAGCGCCGCGCGTAAGGCAAACTCCCCTTCCCGCTCAGTGACGCGCGCGAGCAGCAGACCAGCGAAGTTAACCGCCGCAATCAACAGGGCGCAGACTGCGGCCCCGACGATGACGAGAATTTTCGGCCGCAAATCCATCACAAAGCTCTCGCGCAACGGGGGCATGTAAGCGGCGCGCGCATTCGCCGGGTTCGGATCGTCGCGATTAATTGCGGCGCACATGCGCTTCACTGCGGCTTCCGCTTTCGCCGGTGTGACGCCGGGACGCAGCCGCGCAACGCCATAAAGATAATGGTTGTTAATCGTCGCCGGATTGTTGGGCTCAAGCACCAGCGACAACCACAAATTCGCGCGATATGGATGCCGAAATGCCTTCGGCATCACTCCGACGATCGTGCGCGGCGTTCCGTCGACCATGATCGTGCTGCCGAGCACGTCGGGGCGGGAATTCAGCGTGCTGCGCCACAAATCATCACTGATGATTGCGACGTTTGCTGTTCCATTGAGCCCTTCTTGTGGATTGAACTTGCGACCCTGCGCTGGGGGCAATCCGAGGACATCAAAGAAGTTCCAGGTGACTCGCGCCACAGAGACCGTCTTCACCGGCGAATCGCCGTTTAGGCCAACGATTGCGGCGTCGCCGGTTCCACCAGCAACATCTTCGAAAATGTTGCGCCCGAACTCTCGGAACCTCGCAACTGTCCGATCGCTCAGATTCAACGACGCCAAACGCGCGCCATTTTCATCAAGCGCTTCGTAAATCCTAACGAGTCGTTCCGCATGTGGAAACGGCAATGGACGCAGGAGTGCGCCTTCCACGACGGAGAAGATTGCAGTGTTGGCACCGATGCCGAGCGCCAGGGTAACGACAGCAACCAGCGTGAACCCTGGGGATTTGCGGAGCTGGCGCAAAGCGAATCTTAAATCATTCATATCACTCGGTGCGTAGTGCCTGAATCACATCAATGCGCGCTGCACGGGCGGCGGGCAGCATCGATGCGGCAACTGCGACCGCCAGCAGCACAAACGCAGAGACGGACACGGGTAACGCGCCAGGCATGGTTACATCTGCGAAATAGCTGCCTGCCACACGCGCCACCACGAATCCAAATATCGCGCCTGCCACGATCCCCGCCGCCGCCATTGCGGCGCCTTCCGTGATGACATCTTTGAAAAGACGCTGGGGCTGCGAGCCAAGCGCCAGCCGAATACCGAACTCCCGCGTGCGCGCGCTGACAGAAAACGCGAGCACGCCTGCGACGCCGACCACGGCGATCGACAATGCAACCGCAGCGAACAAGCCAAAAACAACCGAGTTCAAACGCTGCGGGGTGAGCACCTCGGTGCGGGCGTCTTCGAGAGTAGCGGCGCGCTCAATCGGTTGATCCGCGGACTTCTCGCGAATGATCCGTGTGACCGGCGTAACCAGCGAATAGGGATTTGCACTTGTGTGGATAAAAAGACGGCCGCGATAGAGCGGACCTTGCTCAAAGGTGTTGTAAATGGTGACGGTCGGTTGCGGAACAAGATGCACGTCATCGATATCAGCGGTGACGCCGATAATGCGTTGCAACTCCGGCGGACCCTTGCTGTTGCTTTTCAACACCGGATCGGTCCAGAACACGTGCCGATTGATGGGATCCTGATTGGGGAACATTCGCTGCGCCAGAGTTTGGCTGATGATCGCGACGCGCTCTTTGCTTTGCACGTCGGACTCATTGAAATCGCGACCCGCAATGATGGGAACGCCCAGCGCGGCAAAAAATCCGGGGGAGATGACACGATACTGCGCGCGCGAATCCTCTTCACCGGTCGAGTGATCGTGACCGTCCGCGCAAAATTGCAGTGTGGGACCGGAGCCGGCATCGCGCCAGGGAGCAACCATTCCGAAGGCGGTTTTATTCACGCCCGGAAGCGCATCAATACGACGAATGATTTCCTTATAAAAGTCGACAAGTTGCTGGCGTGTCTTTCCGTAAAACACCGCGGGTACGTTGATGGCGAGAACATGACGCGAGTCCATACCGGTCTGCGTTCTTTGCAGTGCCAGGAGCGTAGTCACCAGCACACTCGCGCCGGCCAGCAACACGAACGATGCGCCGATTTGCGTAATGACGAATATACGCTGGCGGCCCTTGCTGCTGGTCGCCTGAACGCTGCCACTGGACAAGTGCAGTGCACCGGAGGTGTCAGTGGGCAGCCGCGGGACAATGGCTAGAATCACCGCGGCGACAATGGCGAGCGCAACGCCTACCCACAGCAGGCTGGAGTCGACGGTCAGATCGAGCGCGCGAACCGAGAAACGCGACGCGTAACGAGTCAGTACGTCAACCAGAAATTGCGCACTCCACACACCGAGCGCCGCACCAGCGCCGCAAAGCAGAAGGCTTTCGGCCAGTAGCATGCGGCGGAGCGCGCCTCTGCTTGCGCCAAGTGCCGTACGAACCGCCAGTTCACCTTCGCGCCGAACGGTCCGCGCCAGAATAAGATTCGCGACATTAGAACACGCTACGACGAATACGAGCACTGACGCGGCCAGCAAAACGAGGAGCACGGTCCTCGCGCCCGAGGTAATCTGGTCGCGAAGGAGCTTGGCGGAAATCTGAAAGTCTCCCTGTCTCGAGTACGCCTCCGGATGATCCTTTTTCATCGTCGCGTAGACGGAGCGCAATTCGACGCGAGCTTGCTCAAGCGTTTTTCCAGGAGCAAGACGTGCGAAAAGTTCCGTCATGCGATGGGTACGCTCGGTGACCATGGTGGCCGAAAGATGATGCGGGCTGCTGGCGACGTTCGCGATAATTTCGGTCTCCTGTGGATACGGGACGCAAGGCTCGAGCACGCCGATGACTGTGGCGGAACGCTCGCCAAGTTGAACAGTCTTGCCAATTACAGAAGGGTCTCGATTGAGCGCGTCCGACCAGAAACGATAGGTCAGGACAAGGACACTGCCGGCCTTCGGACCGTCATCTTTCGGGCTGACGAGCCGCCCGAGAACTGGGTGCAGGCCCATCACGTCGAAATAGCTCCCGTTGACCACTCCGCCATTAACTTCTCGAGGCTCTCCGAGCCCGATGAGGGTGAAGGCGATTGTGGAGAAATCGCCAAACTCACTGAGGCTCTTGACCCGTTCCTTTAGGTCCCCGATTTCCGGCATCGACCAGGTGCTGTTTTCCTGGTCCACACCGGGAGCGCTCTGCCGGATGTAAATCAGCCGATCTTCGTCGCGATTAACCAACGGTTTAATGAGCACGCCTCGCACGAGCGTGAAGATGGCGGCATTGGCGCCAATCCCCAGCGCAAGTGTGATGACCACAACGAACGTGAATCCAGGCGACTTACGAAGTTGCCGGATAGCGAACCTTAGATCATTCATCTCACTCGGTGCGTAGTGCCTGAATCGGATCGACAAGCGTTGCGCGACGCGCGGGTATCAAACACGCCAACAGGGCGGCGACCGCCAGCACAATTGTTGCGGCGCCGAGCAGGAATGGATCGTGCGGCGAAATCTGATAGAGCTGGGCCGTAAGTAATCGCCCGACGGCAAATGTTCCTGCCAAACCAATGATCAAACCGAGGATGACAGGGTGCATTCCCTGCCGAACAACCAAACGGAGCACGTCAGTTGTCTGCGCTCCTAAAGCCATGCGTACACCAATTTCGCCGGTGCGTTGTTCGACGGTGTAAGCGACGGCGCCGTAAATTCCAACGATCGCCAGCAACAAAGCGATGCCGGCGAAAACACCAAGTAACGTCATGGTCAATCTTTGTTGGCCAAGCGATTGCGACACGATCGCGTCAAGAGTGTTCGGTTGCAGAATCGGTAAGCCGTTGTCGATCTTGTTCAGAGCCGAGCGAACAATCCCTGCCGTCGCTTCCGGTTTGGTTGCGCTACGAACGAGAACGTTGAGAAACGGCGCGCTGCGTTGCGTCCATGGGCGATAAAATTCCACATCGTTCGATTTGGACAGCTCTTGGGAGCGGACGTCGCCCACCACGCCAATAACTTCCGCCGGAAGCCCGTTACCATTGTCAGTGCCAAAGAGAATCTGATGCCCGATTGGGTTCTCCGTCGGAAAAAGTTTTTTCGCCGTTGAGTTGCTAAGAACCACCACGAGCCGCGAGTCCATTTTATCTTGTTCGGTGAAATCGCGGCCGGAAAGGAGCGGAATTCCGAGCGTTCGAAAATATCCAGGCGAAACGCTGCGCGTGAGACCGAGGGGTCGCTGATTGACCGGCACAGGATTTCCATCAGCGCGCGCATACGGCGATCGCGAGGAATTTCCTGATAGCGGAACAGCATCTGTTACAGAAACGGCTTCCACGCCGGGAGCAGTCTGCAATTCCGCCTGCAATCGTTCCGCAAAGCGTCCGCGCGTCGCGGGATCGGGATATTTCGCGGGCGGAAGACCGATTCCTCCCGCCCAAACTCGCTCCGACCGGAACCCCGCTTCCTGCCGGCTGAGCCGAACGAAACTCGAAATCAGCATGGCGGCTCCAGCCAGCAGCACGACAGATAGTCCAACTTGTGCGGCGATCAAACCGCGACGAAAACGATGTTGACCGCGACTGCCACTCGCTCCGCGTCCGCCCTCCTTAAGCCCATCGACGAGATCGGCGCGCGAACTCTGCCACGCCGGATACAGTCCCATAACAAGCCCAGTGACAAGCGATAGTCCAAGCGTGAAAATGAGCACCGGCCATTGCAGTTTCACTCCGCTTTCGAGTGGAATGTTTTGACCGGCTAATTTTGGAACGACAGAGACCGTCCAGAGCGCCAGTAACAATCCAATTGCGCCCGCAATAACACTCACCAGGACGCTTTCGAAAACAAACAACCGCACGATTCCGCGGCGCTCCGCCCCGAGCGCCATACGCAATGCAATCTCGCGTTTACGTCCCGTGAAGCGTACCAGCAATAGGTTTGCGACGTTGCTGCATGCGATGAGCAATACCGCGCTTACTGCCGCAAGCAGCGTTAGGAAAGCCGGGCGCAAATCTCCGGTAACATCTTCCGCCACTGAGACCAGGTATGGGGACCAGGTGTTGTCGGCCGTTTCCGCGTGCTGCTCTTTGTAGCTTTGGAATAATGCCGGCATCGACGCCTGCGCCTGTGAGATCGAAATGCCAGGTTTCAACCGCGCCGTCACGCGCATGAAGCTGACTCCGCGCATCAATCGATCTTTCGTAATCCCGGACGGCTCGAACGGTTTGTTGGCAAAAATCTCCGAGTCGCGCCCGAACCAGGAAATCGGCAGATTGGGGAGCACGCCGATGATTGTGTTAGGCACTCCGTTCAGTGTAATGCTGCGGCCGAGAATGGTTGGATCCGAGTTGAAATGCTTACGCCAGAAGCTTTCCGTCACCATTACGACGTCGCCTTTGCTCTCTTCCTCAGGCAGAAAATTGCGACCGAGAATCGGATGGATGCCAAGCAATTCGAAATAGTTGGCAGTCACGTTTCCGCCGAGTAACTGAATCGGCTCCCCGGATCCTGTCATGATGAAGCCGTTGCCCCAATCCGCGGCGATGCTCGAGAAAACGCTTTGTCCGTCGCGGTAATGCCAGAACTTCGGCACGGAAGACGGCATTTGTTTTAAATCGCGCTCTTTCGACTCGCCATAAATGCGCACGACACGCTCGGGTTCGAAAAAGGGCAGGCCGCGCAGGAAAAGATCCTGGATCAAACTGAATATCGCCGTGTTCATCCCGATGCCAATGGCGAGCGTGAGCACCGCAAGAAAAGTAAACGCGGGCGATTTGCGGAGTTGGCGAAGCGCAAACTTTAAATCATTCATATCACTCGGTGCGGAGGGCTTGAATGGGATCAACATGCGTGGCACGTCGCGCCGGGAGCAAACATGCAACCAACGCTGTCGTCGCGAGCAAAAGCGTTGAGCCGATCAGCAGGGCCGGATTGTGCGCCGAAACCTGATAAAGCTGCGAAGCAATTAAACGGCCGAGCGCGAAGGCCGATCCAATTCCAACGCCTAGCCCGATGAGGACCGGTTTCATTCCCTGGTTCACAACCAGGCGCAATACATCGCGCGTTTGCGCGCCAAGCGCCATGCGCACACCTATCTCGCCAGTGCGTTGCTCCACGCTGTAAGCAACGGCGCCGTAAATTCCGATGCTGGCGAGAAGCAAGGCGACACCGGCAAAAATTCCGAGCAGCCACATCATCAAACGCGCTTGCCCGAGCGCTTGCGCGACGACCGCGCCCGCGATGACGCTGACGAGCAAACTTTCGAAAACGAACAAGCGCGCGATGCTCGTGCGCGAAGCGCCAATCGCGATTCGCAACGCGATCTCGCGCCGGCGTCCACTGAAACGAACGAGCAATAGATTAGCAACATTGCTGCACGCGATCAGCAAAACGAAACTCACCGCGGCGAAAAGTGTAGCGAAGCCGGCGCGGAAATTCCGAGTCACATCCTCGGGCAAAGCCCGCAGCGTCGTGACCAGTGCGCTGTCGATGTTGTTCGGATATTGGGCGCGATAACTTTCTTCCAACGATGGCAATGCGGCGCGCGCTTGTTGAACGGTCACCCCTGGTTTCAATCGTCCGACAACCCGCAGGAAAAAGGAACCGCGCATCAGTTGCTCATGACTGAAGCCGGGAAGCTGAAAAGGTTTTGTTGTCCAAACTTCGGCGGCGATCGGGTTCGCGCCAAACCAGGCCGCCGGCATGTTTGGCAGAACGCCAACGATTGTGTGCGGCGTCCCATCGAGGGTGATGCTTCGTCCAATCACATTCGGATCGCCTCCGAGGCGTTTCTGCCAGAAATTTTTCGTCACCAATGCGACGTCGGCGCTTTCCTCTTCTTCCGGCAGAAAATTACGGCCAAGAATTGGACGAACGCCCAGCAAATCGAAATAGTTGGATGTTACTCTCCCGCCGAAAATTTGGACAGGATCGCCAAGTCCGGTCAGTGTGAACGGAGAAGAATTCTGGGCGGCAGAATTCTCGGCAGCGAGACCGTCAAAAATCGTCTGACCGTCGCGATAAAGTTGGTAACGCGGCGCCGATATTCCGACATCCGCCAAATCTCGCGTCTTGTCGCCGTTGTCGAGGTGAACAATGCGAGCCGGTTCCTTGAACGGCAGCCCGCGCAGAAACAGATCGTTGATTAGACTAAATATCGTCGTGTTCAGCCCAATGCCGAGCGCAAGCGTCAGGACAGCAACTAAGGTAAAACCCGGAGATTTGCGGAGTTGACGAAGCGCAAATCTTAGATCGCTCATCCCTGTCCCTTCTATGCGGCGATGCGGTCTTCGACGACGCGGCCGTCAAACAGATGCACGGTGCGATCGGCATGTTGAGCGAAGCGCTCGTCGTGCGTAACCATGCAAATGGTAGCCCCGTTCTGGTGCAACTCTTTGAGGAGCTGCATCACTGCTTCGCCATTTCGCGAATCAAGATTGCCCGTGGGTTCGTCTGCCAGCAAAATGGCCGGCCTGCCTGCGAGAGCCCGGGCGACGGCCACGCGCTGTTGCTGACCACCGGAGAGCTGGCTTGGCAAGTGTTTTGCGCGATGCGCCATGCCGACGCGTTCCAGAGCTCCGGTGACAAACGACTTGCGTTCGCCGGCGGCCATTCCGCGATAAGTCAGCGGTAACTCGACGTTCTCGAAGACACTGAGATCACCTATGAGATTGAAGCTTTGAAAGATGAAACCGATCTCGCGATTGCGAATGCGCGCCCGGTCTGCGAACGAGAGATTGGCAACTTCGTGTCCTTTCAGCGAGTAGCTGCCATCCGACGGAGTATCGAGCAACCCGAGAATTGACAGCAAGGTCGTTTTGCCGCAGCCCGATGGCCCAGCTATGGAAACATATTCGCCAGGCCGAATGTCGAGGTGGATTCCGGAGAGCGCATGCGTTTCTACCTCGTCAGTGAGAAACACCTTCGTCACGCTGTTTAGTCGTATGAGAGGATCTGATCCGTTGTTCATGATCGAATTGCTGATTTCTGATTTCTGATTGCTGATTAGTTGAGTCGAATCCGGTCGTGCGAATCCCAGGCGCTGGTATCCGAGAGAATTACCTGATCTCCCGGTTGCAGGCCGCTAAGAATCTCGATCGTGTTGACCGAGCTTTTACCCAGTTTGACCGGTGTGCGCGCTGCTTCCCCGTTGCCATTGATGAGCTTAAACATTCCGACGGTGTTGTTCTCCTGCCCGAACGCCGGGCGACCCACATAAACGACGTTGTCGAGACGCTCGAGCTCGATTGTTCCGTCCACGCTAAGATCGGGGCGTGCGCCTTTCGGCAGTGGCTGGTCAAACGCAACATCGACGGTAACAGTTCCCTGTTCGACTCCGGGATCGACGCGGGTGACGTGACCATTGACGGTGCCGTTGCGGGTATCGATCACAGCTTTTTGATTAATCTGAATATCTTTCGCCTGCGTCTCGGCGATCTTGACTTGCGCCTTCAATTTCGTTGGATCGGCCACGCGCGCGAGATTGTCTCCTACCTTGAGTCGCTGGCCGATTTGCACCGGCAATTGCTGCAACACGCCGGACATTCCGGCTTTCACATGCAACGCCTCAACTTGGTCGAGTCTCAATTTCGCCAATTGTTTGGCTTGATCGACTGCGGCTTGTCTCGAGGCCAGCTGCGGCTCGATCGAATCGCGCGCAAATGCCAGACGCTTTTGCTCGATCTCATCGCTTTTCTGGGATTCCTCTTCCTTAATCTTCGACTTCTTGTAGTCGAGCACGGCGATCAAACCGTTCTTTGCCAATTGATCGTTCGTTTCGCGCTCCATCTTCGCCTGCTCGTATGCGGCATGCGCCGCGGTTGTTTTCGATTCCTGATCGAGTAGTTCGCGTTGCAAAGTCGCGCGAATGCTCGTTAGGTCCGCCTCCGCTGCGGTCGCTTTTGATTCCGCGTCATGAGCGGTTTGTTCTAACTCAGGGCTGCTTAATTCTAAAATCACCGAGTCCGCATCCACAGGCGTGCCAGGCCAGATATTTATTTTTTCTACCCGCCCTTCCGTGTTGGCAGGGATCCAGCGAATATCCTCCGGCACGAGTGTGCCGAGACCGCGTACCTGTCGCGTCATTGGGCCGCGTTTAACGGTATCGATCCAGACGGTCGAGCGGTCGATGCTGGGCACTGCTGGCTTTAAGCGCGAGATGGCTATTGTCGCCAGAATCAAACCAAGCGCGGAGGCAGCGATTATTATGATGCGGCGCTTGCGCTTCTTCGCCGCTATACCTACGCGTGGTACGTCCATTGAGGAGAGATTCGAGGTGAATCCGGCCGGCCGCACAATCGTTTCTTCTTTTGATTTTCGCTGAGGGACCATGGTTGAATCAAAGCTGAGCAAATGCGCGACAAAGTTCGACCACTGCATTTGCCGCGCTTACCAACGGCACGGCTGCGGTGATCACGACGATTGCGAAACAAACCGCTTCTGCGAGAAAATCGTGTCGCGCTTCGTTTTGAAAATACTGACCGCTGATATTCCAAAAATGCGGCGTCCCGGTTTTGACGCATCGTCCCCGGTACCCGTCCAGCGTCATCGGGCGATAATTGCAGTCAATCGATGGGGACCTGTTGTTCTTACCAACAATTACTGAGATCGGCTTCATACTTTCCTTCCGGTTTGTTCGCCAGCAGGTTATCGCAATGTCCGTGCCAACTAGACGAACGACATTACAATACGCACTGGAAGAGAGACTTAGCTTTATTGAGCGAATTACAGCTGTCTCTAAGCAGTCCTGTTCTGGGACAGTCCCGTCCCAATCTCGGGACGGTTCCAGCGAAAGTGCCTAGAGCGGCAGACGCAGCAAAGCTTCCGCACCTTTGCCGCTTTCCCGATTCGTTAGCGCCAACGATCCACCATGGGCCTCGGCAATTTGACGACTTAGCGGCAGACCGATTCCAGAGCCTTCGGGCTTTGTCGTGAAAAATGGCACGAAAAGGTTCGCAGGATTCATGATCCCGGGGCCTTCATCTTGAACGAAGATCTCGACGGCATCTTCTTTCTCGCGCCATCCGATCAGAACTTTGCCGTGTGTTTCAAGCGCCGCATCAACGGCGTTATGCACAAGATTGATTAATGCTTGTTCAATCTGCGCTCCGTCGGCACGAATCACTGTTTTCGGACCGGGCATGACCTTTACATTGAGCCTCGGTTCCAAGTCCACGACCCGCTGAACCAGCTCGCCAAGATCGACATGTTGTTTTTGAGGCGGCGGAAGCTTGGTGAGCCGCGTGTAGGCTTGCAGAAAACGGCTCAGCGAATCGGCGCGGGAGGCGATAGAGTGCAATCCGGCACTTGCGTCATCTTTCCAATCTGGTGGGAGAGGGTCGCGGCGCATGAGCGATTCCAGACTGGCCGCAAGCGATTTGATGGGAGCCAGCGAGTTGTTCATCTCATGACCGAGGACACGCACGATTCGTTGCCAGGCGCGACGTTCTTCTTCACGCAGCGTCCGACTCAGATCGGTTAAAACGAGGAGCTCGTGCGGTAAACCCTCTTCGCGAAACGTGCTTCGCCGGACACCCCAACGACCTGAGCCCCCGGCAAAATTCAACGTAAGCGGTTCGTCCTCGTTAGCCTCAAGGCATCGGTTGAGAGCAAGTTCGTCCGCCGTTTTTCCCAGCAACTTGTCCATCGGCTGACCCAGCAAAGTTTCTCCCGCGCGATTAACGAGCCGCAAACGCCGTTTGGGGTCAAAGGTGAAAACCGCAACGTCGATTTCACTCATGATTGTGCGCAAAAGCGCAGTCGCTTCAAAAGCGCCCAGACGCTGCAGGCGCAATGTTTCGCCGAGCGAATTAATTTCGAGAAGGACTTCGCCCAACGCGTTGCCCCCGCGGGCTCCCCTTGCACGAATCGAGTAATCGCCTTCGCGTAATGCCGCCAGCAAGTTAGACATGGTTTGCAAAGGCCTAATGGTCTGTTCGCGCGCGCTGGAAACGAACGCAAGGAAGCAACCAACGATGAGAATCGTTAGCGTCCACTGCACTTTGGCGCTGTAATCGCCAAACCAAAGAAGAGCAAGCGCAACAACAATTGCAGGGGCCACCGCGGCAAGTGTGAGCCAGGTAATCCTTCCTTCGTAGGAAAACCGATGCGGGTCTTTGGGTTTGCGACTCACTTTCGTACTGTAGCGGCAGGCGTGTCGCCTGCAGAATCTAGATCGACGCAGCCGACACGGCTGCCTCTACAGTTCATAGACCATATTGCTGCAGACGACGGTAGAATGCACTTCTGCTCAACCCAAGCGCCTCGGCCGCTTTACGCGCGTTGCCGTCGTTTCGGGCCAGCGCCTTCTTGATCAGAAATGCCTCTACTTCTTCGAGACTCATCTCCTCGAGATTGCGCGGTTCACCGCCATCATTCGCCAGGCCCAGGTCGCTTCCGCAGATTTGTCGATCTTGCGTCATGAGCACGGCGCGTTCGACGATATGATCGAGCTCTCGAACGTTTCCAGGAAAGCGATGCTGTAGCAGACGTTCTCGAGCTGTCTCATCGAAACCGGCAATTTGTTTCCGATAATGCTCCGCGTGTTGAGCGAGAAAACTATTGGCCAGCGGCATGATATCATCCCGCCGCTCTCTCAAGGGTGGCAACGTAATCTGGATCGTATTCAGGCGAAACAACAGGTCCTGCCTAAAACGACCCGCCGCCACTTCGTGCTCAAGATTCGAATTTGTCGCGGAGATAATGCGTACGTTCGCGTGCAAAGTTTTAGATGAGCCGACTCGTTCAAAATCTCCCGTTTCGATGACTCGCAACAGCTTCGCCTGTTGGGCAAGCGGGATGTTTGCGATCTCGTCCATGAAAAGGGCGCTCTCATCGGCAAGCTCGAATCGCCCTGCTCGATCTGTCTTTGCGTCGGTAAAGGCGCCTTTGACGTGGCCGAACAATTCGCTCTCAAAAAGGGTCTCTGACAAGCCCCCCATATTTACGGTGATCATCGCATGCGATGCTCGCGGCGAAAGGGCGTGGATCGCTCGCGCGATCAGACTTTTCCCAGTGCCGTTTTCGCCGGTGATTAGAATATTGGCATCGGACGGCGCGACGCGTGAAATCATTTCGATAACAGGCCGCATCGCAGGAGACTCCGCGATCAAACTTGGCATGGTGCCGCGCAGAAGTTCGTTTTCCGCTTCAAGTTTTCGTTCGCGACGCAGCGCCGAGGCGAGCTCAATCTGCGTCCTCACGATTGCAAGCAAGCGTTGGTTGTCCCAGGGCTTCGTCACAAAATCGCGCGCGCCGCGTTTCATCGCTTCTACGGCCAACTCAACTGTTGCCCAGGCGGTCATCACGACGATCGGCAGGCTATTGTCGATCTGCCGGATTCTTGGAATCGCTGATAAGCCTTCCTGACCGGAGGTGGTATCGCGCGCGTAGTTCAGATCCATTAGCAACAGCGCATACTCCTTCTTTTCCAGCGAATTGAAGATGCCGGCTAACGAGGTTGCCGCTTCTGTCTGATACCCTTCCCCTTTGAGCAAAATGCGCAGTGCTTCGAGCACGTCGCGCTGATCATCCGCAATGAGAATCCTGCTCATTTCCTCGCGGCGCAGCGGCCGTTCCAGCCGCAATTGAGATTCCTGGTCACTAGCTAACTCTCAACCGCGTTTCCGGCGGTATGTCAATCTCATCGACGCAAAGCGACCGCTATTCAGTGTGTAGTGCCACAATCGGGTCGACGCGTGAAGCGCGGCGGGCTGGAATCCAGGCCGCGACGAGCGTGGCGCCAAAAAGTATAAGCCCTACGCCAAGATAAATTCTGGGATCGACCTCTTTGACCTCGAAAAGCACGCTTTGCAACGCGCGCGAAAGAACAAACGCGGCGATCAAACCGATCACCGAACCGATCGCTAGCAATTGCAACCCGTGCGAAAGAATGAGCCGGCGGATTTGGTCCGGGCGCGCGCCAAGCGCAAGTCGAATACCGATTTCAGGGACGCGTTTGAGCGTGGTATATGCGAGCAGTCCATAAAGACCGATAGTCGCCAGCACCAGCGCGAGCCCGGCAAAGATGGAAAAGAGAAAACTTAAGAGGCGTTGCGCGCCCCAGGTCTCGCGGACGCGATCGGTCATCGACCGAGCGTCGAAAACAGGCAGCGAGGAATCGATCGAGGTGACAGCATCATGAACCGTGTGTTCGAGCGCCGCAGACGCCATTGTCGATCTTACGAAGAGCGTGAGACTGGTTCGCTGGGCCTGGCCTAACGAACAGTAAATCACTGGCACCGGCGCCATTTCATCGACTGCATGAAACCGCATGCGCGCGACCACTCCGACGATTTCGCTCATCACCGAGCCTTCTTCGTCGTTGCCGGCGTCAACTCCGAGGCGTTTGCCGATTGGATTTTCACCGGGAAAATATTGTTCAGCCATCGCCTGATCGATGATGATCACACGCGGCGAATCTTTGGTGTCGCGCTCATTAAACGCGCGACCCCGCAGAAGCGGCACCTTTAGTGTTGAAAAATAATCGCCACCGACGACTTCGAGATCGCTGTTTAACATATCGGAAGGCTGCGGACGCGGGTTTTCTTCACGCCAGAAACCCGTTTGCCATCCACCCATCAGCGGACCGTTCGAGCTCACGGCCGCGTTTTGCACGCCGGGTAGACCACGCACATTGTCGAGCAACGCCTTGGCAAAAGTGTTAATCTTGTCGCGGTCGTTGTACTTTTGCCACGGCAATTCGAAGCGCGCAGTGAAGAGCGCACGCGGTTCGTAGCCTAGTGAGAGCGATTGCAGGCGCGAAAAACTTTTCACAATCAGTCCGGCCGCGACCAATAAAGTCAGTGTGAGCGCAATTTCGCTGATCACAAGCCAATCCCGCGCGCGTTTGGCCGATGGCGGATCGCCGCTTCCAGCGGAGCCGGCTTTCAAGGCAAGTTGAATGTCGGCGTGCGATGCATGCCAGGCAGGCCAAAGGCCAAAAAGCATAGTGGTAAGCGAAGCGACCAGAAATGTGAAACCGAGCACCGGAAGATCGAAAGAGATTTGGTGAAATCGCGAAACGTCTCCTGGACTCAAGGCGATCAAACCATCTCGCACCCAAATCGCGAGGAAAAAGCCGAGCGCTCCGCCGAGAAGCGCGATCACAAAACTTTCAATTAACAGCTTCTTGACGATCTGGCCGCGAGTCGCGCCGACAGCAGCGTGAATGGCAAACTCACGCGCACGGGCCGCGCCGCGGGCGGCAAACAAGTTGGCCAGGTTCGCGCAAGCGATGAGCAGAACCAGACCGACCGCGCCCAGGAGAAGCGTGAGATTAATCCTGTACTTGCCGACGAGATTCTCGAGCAGCGGCGTGACGATAGCGGTCTCTTTCCCATTTGTTTCCGGATAAGCTTTTTCCAATCGCGCTGCGATGGTCTTCATTTCGGAGCGCGCTTGCTCAAGCGTCACGCCGGGTTTGAGCTTGCCCCAGACGTAAATCATTGGGTGAATGAACCGCTGCATCCATACCGGGTTATTGCTCCTTCGCATCATCGACAACCAGACATCGCTGTCCTGGGGTGAGGTAACTTGCGGCGGCATCACGCCGATGACGGTGAAATTCTGATCGTGCAAAGTGATGGACCGCCCGAGCACGCTGGGATCGGCATTAAACACGCGCCGCCACAAGCGGTCGCTGATTACCACGACCGGTGAGGCGCCGACCTTATCTTCATCCTCGCTAAATGTCCGGCCGATTTTTGGCGGAAGCCCGATGATATTGAAAAAATTTCGCGTCACCGAAGCGCACGAGACGCGTTCCGGGTCACGACCCGGGATCCCGCTAAGGTTGCGTGATTCCTTGTGCGTAGCCGCGAGATGTTCAAAGACCGTGTTGTCTTTTCGCCAATCGAAATAGTCGGGCAACGCAACCGAATAATCCTGACCCGGTCCGGACGATTCATTCAACACCATGATCCGGTCGGCGTCTGGGTATGGCAGCGGCCGCAATAAAACCGCATTAACGATGCTGAAAATCGCAGTGTTCGCGCCAATGCCCAGCGCCAGCGTCAAGATCGCGATCACACTGAAGCCCGGCTGCTTTCGCAGCATGCGGAAAGCGTATCGAATATCCTGTTTCACATCGCTAACAATTCATCTCTCAAACGGCGCTGTCATGTTGAGCGAAGCGAAACATCTCTGATTTATCTCTGTAAGCGATCGATCCAGAAATGACCCGAGATTCTTCGCTTTGCTCAGAATGACAGGTTAAGATGGCTTAAAATCTTCGTCGCGACTAACTGTGTGAGATCGCCTGAGTCCTCGCCGCTTGGCTAACAGCGCCTTGCTCGAGCCCAACCGCCTGTATGCTAATCGGGCTCTGCGCAAATTGCCAGATCACTAAGACGGCGCTCAAGATGAAAGCGACATAAAGCACGGCTTCAAGAACTCCGCGGCCTTTCTCTTCCGAGCGCACCAACAGAGCATACGTAGATTCGAATTGATTTTTCATAAGCGTTTCGTGGTTCATGCACTTCGTTATGCAGGTGCCGTGCCACAAACTATCCTGTCACGTAATCTGCTCATAACGATGATAATGCGGGGCCTGACGCATCCAAACGCGCAAGTCCAATGTTTCGCGATTGGGAACAAACCGTTCCATTTTTGGGACGATGCCCGGCTTTGTCTCCCGCCGGCCTGATCCGCCGCTATCGCAACAAGAACGCGCGGGCGCCGACGACTCCTATCCGCAAGGACAGCTAGCCTAACGAACCAAACGCAAGTCCCAGCCCATAAGTCACAACCGCGACGATGATGCCGATCCAGGTCATCTCCAGACCGGATGCCCACCACGAACGAATGGTGATTAACGATTTCAATGCACCCACGAGAAAGTGCGCGACCAAACTGATGCCGAAGGAAATAATCACGGCCGTCACGCCGCCTGAGAAAAAGAACGGAATGATGGGCACAAACGCGCCGATCGCTGTAGAGATGGCAGCCGAGGTTGCAGCAGTCAATTGATTTGGAAACCGATGCTCGGACAAGCCGAGCTCACTCTGCGCCATCGCCTGCACAAACTGTTCGGGCTGTTGGGCGAGACGTTCCGCCATCTTTTGTGATTCTTCGGGTGTGAACCCTTGTAATTGATAGAAGAGCGACATCTCTTCGATTTCTTCTTCTGGATTTTCTTCGACCTCCGCCCGCTCCCGTGAAATTTCGGCCTCGTAAACTTCCGCTTCGCTCTTTGCGGCGAGATATGCGCCTGCCCCCATTGAAAGAGTGGACGCAAGCATGCCGGCAAGCCCCGAAATCAGAATGTAATGTTGCTGATTATTCGTCGCGCCGGCGACACCTGAAACAATTCCAAATACCGCGCCCAAGCCATCGTTCGCGCCGTAGATCGCGTCTGCGACCCAACTGCCGCCTCGCCCATGCCAGCGTTCGCGCTTCAGGATTTTGTCCAGCGCGGTGCGCGGGCTAACCGGCGGCGCCATGGCACTGAGTGCTCGCGCATGCGCTTTTTCCTCGAGCGCGCTTTTCCGCAAAAATTCCTGCACATCTTCTTCCCCGGCCAAGGCACGCTGGGCTTGATCATGAAATTCCGCTTCCTGGCGTTCTTCCGTTGCTTCCATCCGGCGAATGGCGATTTCTGCTCCGGCAATCTTGTTCCACCAACGGCTGAGCCGGCGCTTGATCGTGTCCTTTAGAACAGGCGGTTCCGCGCCGAGGTCTCGGAGTTTCTTTTCCCAGCGTTGCGCATGGCGCTCTTCCGCTTCGGCCATGCGCAAAAGAACGGCCTTGCGTCTCTCGTCCCGCTCGCGTTCGGCCAGATCGCGATACGTCTGCGCGGTCTCCACTTCGGCCTGCCAATTACGTTTAACGACTTCGATGGTTTGGCCGCGATCTTTCGAATCACGAGGTGGGATTTCGCTGTTCATGTGCGTGTTCAATCTGCCGGTTCGATCGCTGGACGAATTGCTGGCTCTGCTCTCGCTCTCAGTTGCTGGGTGGTGATCACAATCGCGACTGAACCGATAATCAGCGCGCCAGCAATTAGAACACGCATACTCAAAGTTTCCCCGGCAAAAGCGGCACCTAACAAGACCGCTACGATCGGATTCACATACGCATAAGTAGCAACCTTCGCCGGCTCACAATGACGAAGCAGCCAAATATAGGCGGTGTATCCAACCACAGCTCCAATAATTATCAGATAAATGAATGAAGCGAGCGACAACATCGAGATTGAGCGCGGATGAAAACTCCGTAGCTCGCCGGTCACAATACCGGTAAGTAAAAGAAGCAGGCCGCCGCAAAGCATCTGTTGGGCGGCTGTCAGAAACGGAGAAGCTGCATGCTTCGCGCTGCGCGAATAGAGCGATCCTGCCGACCAGACGAAGGAGGAGACGAGCAGGATTAACATTCCGGTTTCGGGATGTCGTCCATCGTTTGAATGGAAACCCAGAGCTGGCCCGAGCAAAACGCCGACGCCAACAAAACCCCCCACCAGACCAAGCCAGATTATTGGTGCCGGCCTGGGGGTGGTTCCCGTCGCCCATCCGAGAATCACAATGTAAATTGGGACAATCGTCACAATCAGCGCCGCCAATCCTGTATCGATATATTGTTCTGAAATTGTGACGCCGCCGTTACCTGCAAGCAGGAGACACGCACCGACGACCAGCGATACGCGCCAGTTCGCCCAGCTCGATTTCCAGGCGCCCTGCGACCACGCGATCGCGAACATAATCACTCCCGCCAGCAGGAATCGCGCCCCAGCCATTAGAAACGGCGGAATACTCTCAATGGCGAAGCGGATACCGAGATAAGTCGAACCCCAAACGAGATAAAGGGCTGCGAAAGCAATGATGATTCGGATTTTTGTAGGCGCAGCCATAGCAAGAATGTGGGGCAAGTTTGCAATCTGCGCTGTCGATCACAGAGCAAGTTAGAAACTTGCGCCAAATCGAGCTCAAGAGAGCGCGATCTTCAGATCGCCCCGGCGGACTCCCTAGTCACAACTAAGCGCCGCGCTTAAAAAGCAATCGATACAGCAGCAACAGGATCACGGCGCCAACGACCGACATGATCCAGCCGGCCGTATAATTCTCGCCTGCAAAAATGCGGCCGATCCAAGTGCCGACAAACGCGCCGGCGATGCCGAGCAGGATCGTGACGATGAAACCGCCGGGATCCTTTCCCGGCATCAATAGTTTCGCGATGGCACCGACGACGAGACCGATAACGATTGTCCAAAGAATATGCATAACGAAGCGCTTGTATCGGGTTGATTTGTATCCGGCAAGAAAATAAGTCCGGGAGACGAGCTTACAATTGAATCACTTGCGCGGAGAGGATGTCTTCGCTCGCACAAATTTCCTTCAGCACCTCTTCGCCTGGCGCCGTGTCCAAGTTTAATACCGTGAGCGCTGTGCCACCTGCTTGATTTCGGCTCAGCGACATCGTTGCGATATTTACGCCATGATCACCGAGCAATGTGCCAATTCGTCCAACCATTCCAGGTCGGTCCGCGTTTTCCAACACCAGCACAACACCGTGCGGACGCGCTTCTACCGGACGACTGTTAATGCTGACGATCCGTGGAGTGGCGCCGAAGAAAGCGCCGCCAACCGAAACAACTTTTCCTTCGCCCGCAGCGGATAATTCGAGCATGTCGGTATAGTCTCCGAGCGCGCTCATACGCGATTCGCTTATTTTTAAACCAAGAATTTCGGCAAAACCGGGCGCGTTTACTTCGTTGACTTCGCTGCCGCCGGCTATTTGCAGGAAGCCTTTCAAGATCGAGCGCGTGATTGCCGTCGTATCAACTTCGTTCACCTTGCCGCTGTAATTGATGTTGAGAGTCTCAGCACGCTTCGGTGCAAGCTGCGAGAGAAATCTGCCCAATTTTTCGCCAAAGCGCAGATGAGGTCCAATGATTGCCAGAGTTTTCGCATCGAGACTGGGCATGTTCACCGCATTGCGAATGGTGCCTTCGAGCAAAGCGGCACGAATCGAGTGCGCAATCTCAATCCCAACGCTCTCTTGTGCTTCCGCGGTGGACGCGCCGAGATGCGGAGTAAGAACAAGATTGGGGGCGCCTCGCAATGGAGAATCGGCTGGAAGCGGTTCAACTTCGAAAACGTCCAGCGCCGCGCAGGCCACATGCCCATCTTGCAAAGCTTTCACGAGCGCGTTTTCGTCGATCAAGCCACCCCGCGCGCAATTGATAATTCGGACGCCGCGTTTGGTTTTCCCTAACCGCGCTCCATCGAGAATGTGCCGCGTTTCTGCAGTAAGCGGCGTGTGCAGCGAGACCACGCGCATTCCGAAAGCAATGGCGCGCCGGCTGAGTTCGCCGCCGATCCGGCCCATTCCAATTATGCCCAGCGTTTTGTTGTAGAGCTCAACACCTTCGAAATTCTTTTTGTCCCAATTTTTGCTGCGAACGTTTGCGTCGGCCTGCGGAATCTTGCGCGCGGCTGAAAGCAACAGTGAAAACGCATGCTCGGCTGTGGAAACGGTATTTCCGCCAGGCGCATTCAAAACGATGATGCCGCGGCGCGTGGCCGTCTCAACGTCGACATTGTCCACCCCCACCCCGGCGCGCCCGACCACGCGCAATTTCGCGCCCGCATTCAAAATATCGGCGGTGACTTTTGTCTGGCTGCGTACGACAAGCGCACTGAAGTCCGGAATAAGATCGACAAGGTCCTTCTCGCTTAACCCGGTTTTGATTACCGCCTCGATAGCGCCATCGCGGCAAAGCTCATCCACTCCACGCTGCGAAATTGCGTCGGCGATGAGGACCTTGGGCGGAGTCACGACAAGTCGAACTTAAAACTTAAATCTTAAAACTTAAAACTGTTCTGTTTACGCTGTTGCCGTCATGCAAGAGCGCACAAAATCTTTCTACGTCGTATTTGCCATCGCGGCGGCGCTGATTGTTCCCGCTGCCATTGCACTGCGAACGGTCGTTGATCCGGCTATTTTGCAAACCACTTCGGACAATCCGACGCCGCTTGGATACACCTGGAGCCTGGGATTGTTCATCGTTCCCATCGGAATCCTGGCATGGTGGTTTGCCTGTCGGCCTGATCTCAAGTTTCCACGAAAAGCATTTTGGCGGACCATCGGGGTGCTCACTCCGCTCGGATTCGCGCTGGACCTCCTTTTCGGTAACGCGTTTTTCACTTTTCCGAATAAAGCGGCCACTCTTCGCTGCGAGGTTCCCGCGTTAGGCGGGGCGATTCCAATCGAAGAATTCATTTTTTATCTGACAGGCTTCATGCTCGTTCTGCTGAGTTACATCTGGTGCGACGAATATTGGATGGCCGCTTACAACGTCCCTGATTACGAGGAAGCGGCCAAGGATATACCGCGCATCGTCCATTTTCATTTTGCTTCTGTCATCCTTGGTGTCGTCTTGATCGCAGCCGCAATCGTGTACCGCAAGTTCGTCTCCCGCGCGTCGGATGGGTTTCCCTGGTATTTTCTTTATCTGATCTGCGCTTCGCTTATTCCGTCGGCCGGCTTTTTTTACACCGCGCAGCGGTTCATTAACTGGCGCGCGTTTAGTTTCACGTTTTTTCTGCTTCTCCTCATCAGCCTGCTTTGGGAAGTGACGCTCGCTTTGCCGTATGGCTGGTGGGAGTATCGAAGCAATATTCTGATGGGGCTGCACATCGGAGCGTGGTCCGGCCTGCCGCTTGAAGCAGTCTGCGTTTGGTTGGCTGTAACGTTCACCACCGTCATCACCTACGAAGTGATCAAAATTTGGAAAGCCCTGGGCACCCGCGCGCTGGAAGCATTTTTTGGAATCCGGAAATAACGCTTCGGCAAGCCGAAGGTTTCTGGGTTGCTGTTACAATTACGACTGTTCGTGGGGTCATCCGAAGATGAGCAATTGAATCGAATCGGGCAGATGCTGGGCCACGTTGGTCGCGACGCTGCCGCGAAGCAACTTAGCCATGGCAGGTCGTTGCGACGCGCCGATCACGAGGAAATCGATTCCCATCGTAGCGGCGAGATCGACAATCGTTGCGGAGGCGTCCTGGCTCACCGCGTAAAGCGGAACTACGTTGACGCCGCGCTCGCCCCCGAGTTTCAGCATCGAGCACATGATGGCGTTCGCCTCCGGGTCATCCGGCCATTTGGAACGACCGAGGGGTGTGCCGGCCGCTGTGAAGTAAACCGCCACCTCCTTAACGTAGAGCACAAACAGCGTGGCCTTGCGTAACTGTGCTTCGTCCATCGCAAAGCTAAGCACCGGCGTGATTCCGCGCGCTGCCACCATGATTTTTTGACCTTCCTCCAAGCGGGTCCGCATGTTCGCCGCGAGGTCGGGCGTAACCATCCGGGCAACTTCGCGCGTGACAGTGAGCGTGGTGAGGCCTTGAAGCTTTAATGTGTAAGCGCGCAGTGCCAGCCCGCCCATCAAGACCGCCAGCACGAATTGAAGCGCATCGAGTTTCGTGTGCGCCAGCGTCAGCTCGACAAAAGCCAGAATCACGAACGTGATACCAAAGAGCACGCGATCGTACCACGTGAAATCTACCGTCCGATTAAATGTGCACGAACCGACGTTGACCGTGATCGCACCGACTACGCCGATTGCATAAAGACCGGCCAGCGCGGTGAAGTTTGCCGCAAAAAGAAGCACCACCACCGGCAAGCCGGTAGCGATGAACAGCGGCCAAATGGGAACGCCGTGACCGTTGAGGCGCCGGAATTGCCGCGGCATCTCACGATCGCGCGACATCATGTAAAGTAGACCGATCATCGCCACGATCGCCGTGTTGGCCGCGCTCAGGAGCAGCAGGAAGAAAACAATTCCAACGATCCAGCCGAAAATCTGACCGACGGCAGGCGAAAACGTGGCGGTGGCAAATTGTTCGCCAACGAAACGGAGCATGTCTTCGCTGCGTTGCCCAAGAACCGCCGCGATTTCGCCACGGTCCGTCAGGTGCAGCGTTTTGCCAAGCACCGAAGGCAGGGAAAGCATCGCCCATCCAAGGAGCGCCGTGCCAACGACAACTTCGATTGCCACCGGCGTGATCGCCTTGAGCGACTCGCGCCCGACGCTCGGGTGTTCCATTGTTGATCCCCGATCGAGTTTCATCACGCCGGTAAGGTTTGCGATGGACTCCGCGCCCGACAAAGCCAGAATCACGCCCACGAATTGCACCCAGACGGTGCCCAGGCTTTGATGCCGCGGTTCGAGAAACTGCGTCGTCAAATGCGGCGCGCTGATTACGATGAGCACAACGACTATAACCGCGGTCGGCAACGCAAGCGCTACGGCAAAACTACCGGAATGTTTCGGCCCGAAATAGTTAATCAGGCCCATAATCAACAGCACGCCAATCGTCGTGAGCGCGATGTGCTCGCGTAAAAATTTAATCCAGGCAATCCCCTCCGCGCCTGAGGTAATGTAACTCAGCGCTGACCAGCCGCTGAGCGCAGCGGTCACCGTCAGGTCGGCCACGAGCAGCAACGCACCCACTACTGCAAGCAACCGCCCCTGCGAGCGCGCCGACGAATAAACACCGCCGCCATCTGGAAAGTGACGGCAGATCACGATGTAATTGATGCCGACCAATCCCGTCACAGCGCAGACCGCGAGGATGATCGGCAGCGATGAAAATCCGGCGGCGACAAACGCCAGACCGATCACATACGCCTTGCTGGTTCCCCAATCGCCGTAGAGCAACGCGGCGGCCCGTTTCCAATCCAGATTGCGCGGGCGATGCACGCCCGCACTCGCATCCAGAACAATATCCTCTATCAGCTGCGCCATCGCTATTGGCGGAGAATCTCCATTGCGGGCTCGCTCACTTGCAAGCTCTTTCTCGGCCAATGCCCCGGTAAACGGCTAACCTGCGAAGCGGTAACCAATTCCCGGCTGGGTACTGATCAGAGACGGTCGCACCGGGTCCGGCTCAATTTTTTGACGCAAATGCGTAACGTAAACGCGCAGGTACTGCCGGTGCTCCTCGGATTTCGGGCCCCAGATTTCGCGCAAGATGTAGCGATGCGTGAGAACGCGTCCGGGATGCTTCACGAACAAACGGAGCAAGGCGTACTCGGTAGCGGTTAGCTTGATTTCACGGCCTGCCTGCGTTACCACACGCGCCGCAAGGTCGACAACCAGATCACCGTTCTTGAAAACGGAAACTTCTCCCTCCGGACGGGTTTTTCGTTGTGCCGCGCGGAGGCGCGCAAGCAATTCCGGCGTGCTGAATGGCTTGGTTACGTAATCATCTGCGCCGGTATCGAGAGCGGCCACTTTTTCCTGCACGTCATCACGCACGGTCAGAACGACCACCGGCGCTTCGCTCCATTCGCGCAATCGCTTCAACACTTCCAGTCCGTCGAGATCGGGCAGACCAAGATCAAGAAGGATGACAGCGGGCTTGTGGTTGGCAATCTCAATCAGGCCCTGCTGGCCATTCTCAGCTTCGCGCACGTGATAATTTTCTGCTTCCAGCGCGACTCGCAGTAGCCGGCGAATTTGCACTTCATCGTCAATAATCAGCGCGACCGGTTTCATTAAGAGCCTATTGAAATACCTGGCCACGCCGCGCGGAAGCGATTTGGGCTGGATGGCAAGGCGCGAGCGACGAGCATGTCCGCAGCGACCTGTGAGGAGCGAGCAACGCAGACAGACAGCCCAAAGCGTTTCCGCCCTCCGGGTTGCGCCGCCTTTTCGCCTTTCCGGCGTTGCTCGTCGGTTACAGACCGCTGCGGGTATGCGCGCTCCTCGCGCCTTGGAAAGACGAAAAATCGACAACAACGCGGCATGGCTGAGTATTTCAATAGGCTCTTACGCGGTCGCTTCGCTTGGTAATTCCATCGGTTCACCAACGGGAAGGCGAATGGAGAATCGCGCGCCGCCCCCTTCGCGATTTTCCGCCACGAGCTCGCCGCCGTGCGCTTCCACAAGTTGCCGAGCAATGGAAAGCCCAAGGCCGAGGCCCCCTGGACGCGTTCTGGGACCGCGATAGAACTTTTCAAAAACCTTGTTCTCTTCTCCAGGCGCAAGACCAGGACCGCGGTCGGCTACCGAAATGATAAGCATCGAACCATCGCGCGCAGCGTTCACTTCGATAGGCTTATCGCCCCCGCCATGCGCGGCGGCGTTTGACAGTAGCGCATTCAACGCTTGTTGAACCAGGCGCGCATCCACCGAAATAGCCGGCAGATCATTATCGATGTTGATTCGAACCGTGGTGTCGTTTAATCCCGCCGACGCGACTGCTTCGCTCACCAGTTCGGCGGGATCGCACCATTCACGTAATGGTTGCAAGAGGCCCGATTCCAGACGCGTCGCATCAAGTAAATGATCGACCGTGCGGGTGAGCCGCTGCACAGCCTGCTGCAGTTCCGCGCGGTCAGCGTGTCCCGAAAGCTTTGGAGATTGCAATGCGACTGACATCGCGGCGAGCGGTGTCTTCAGCTCGTGCGAGACCGAATCGAACAGCGCTTTTTGCAGCTTCTGCGATTGCTGGGAAATTTGCGCGGCGTGGATTTCTTCCAAGGCGCGCTCTTTGTTGACGAAAAGCGCAAGTTGCGCCGCAAATGCGTCGAGCAACTCGCGTTGCTCGAGCGTTGGCAGATTGGCCAGGCGTACGGTGAGCACACCTTCCGCGCGATCACCCGTGACCAGCGGAATATGCAACGATTCCGCGTCAGGAAGCGTGTCTGTGGATCTTCCGGCGGCTTGCTTTTTTTGAAACGCCCAGATGGCGACGCTTTCATCTTTGCTCGATGGCGCAAACGTGCTGGCCGGATGGCAGGAAAGACCGCCTTCATCTCGCAGCCAAACCGCCGCATCAGCTTGGAAAGTTTCTTTGATCAGCGCCAAAACCTTCGGCAGACCTTCGTCGAGATCGCGGCTGGCAGCGAGTGCGCGCGTGAAACGGTAAAGCGCTGTGGCGCGTTCTTCGCGCCGGCGCTCCGATTGTTCGCGCTCGCGCAATTTTGTCGCGAGGTGGCCAATGACGAGCGCGATCACGAAATACGCGCCGAACATCAAGAAGTCGTGCAGGTGGGTGATATAAAACGTGAAGCGCGGCGGAATAAACAGAAAGTTCCAAAGCAATGCACTGAGCGCGGCGAGAAACAGCGTCGGCCACCGGCGTAATCGTGTGGCGGCGAGAACGACGGCCAGCAGATAGAAAAGCGAAACGGCCCAGTAGCCTGTGTAAGCGAAGATCGACAAAGACAGCGCGGTGACAACCGCCGCGATGACAAGTGCGATGCCAAAGTCACCCCACGGTACGCGTGCCAAACGCTCTTCGATGGTTTCGTGGCGCGGCTGCACCGATTCTTCCGCCGGGATCATATGGATGTCGATGTTGCCGCTGTTGCGCATAAGCCAGCGCAGCGGGTCGCGTTTCCAAAAGCTTGTCCATCGCGAGCCGAGCGGCTTTCCGATAACAATCTGAGTGACGTTGTGTTCACGGGCGATACGGAGCAGCGCCTCGCCGATATCGGTACCAGGAGTGGAAATTACTTCCGCGCCCAGCTGGCGCGCGAGCGCAAGGTAGCGAGTCAAGCGTGTCTGCTCCTCTTGCGAAAGCGGACGCGGTTGCTCGATGTTCGCGACGACCCAGGAAGCTTCCATCGATGCCGCCAATCGACGCGTATAGCGAATCAATCTCTCCGAGTAAGGACTCGCGCTGACCGCGACGAGCAAGCGATCTCCACTCTTCCACGGCCCGGCGATTTTTTCCTCCGACATGATGTCGCGCAGATCGCGATCGACATGTTCGGCCACCAGACGCAACGCCATTTCGCGCAAGGCGGTTAGGTTGCTCTCGCGGAAGAAATTCTTCGCCGCCCACTCCGCGCGCTCGCCGAGATACACCTTTCCTTCGGCCAAGCGTGCGCGTAGTTGCTCCGGGGTTAGATCGACAAGGACGATTTCGTCAGCCAGATCGAGAACAGTATCGGGTACTGTCTCGCTTACGGCGACACCGCTGATCTGACGCACGGTGTCGCTGCGACTGGCGACGTGCTGCACGTTGAGCGTGGTGTAAACACTGATGCCAGCATCGAGCAGTTCCAGAACGTCCTGATACCGCTTCGGATGACGCGAGCCAGGTGCGTTCGTGTGTGCTAGCTCATCGACAACCGCAAGCCCTGGATGCCATGTGAGGATTGCATCGAGATCCATCTCCTCGAGCTTTGTTCCGCGATAATCGATCTGCATCCGGGGCATGATCGGCATTCCTTCCAGCAACGCCTCGGTTTCCTTACGCCCATGCGTCTCCACAATGCCAACCACCACTTCGCATCCCTCCGTCTGCTTCTGACGCGCGGCCTGCAGCATTGCGTAGGTCTTGCCCACGCCAGGACACATTCCGAAGAAAATCTTGAGTTTGCCGCGCGTGGACTCCGCCTCTTCGCGCTTCATGCGCGCGAGAATCTCATCTGGATTCGGCCGCTCCGGGTCGCTCATATCCGAGCTTACGACAACCTGCTCTTCAAAAAAAGAGGCTGTCCGACATAAAGTGACAGCCAGTCAATATCATGCGTCGTTGACCTTCCGACCGTAGCCCACTTCGTAGAGAAATATCGATCGCCTGCTCTGTCTCTCTAAAACGTGAAGAAAGCATCGGCGCTGAACATGACCTGCTCTTTGTCGCCATTGTCGAAGACAGCCTTGCTCGAGTGGTCGTAGCGGATCTCCGGCCTGAATAGTAAGTGCGAAAGAAATGCGTTTTCAGGAAACGGCTTGATGGCAATACCAAAGCTTGCCGAGTAGAAATTGGCGCTAACAGGCCCACCGTACGAGAATCCGTTGGCGGCATCCCGATACCACTCCAAACGAGTGTTCAAAGTGCAATGCGGATCTACCGCGTAGCTGAGGTAGGCATCTACAGCGCCCCACCGTTTGGCGCCGCCGCTTAAGCCAGGAATCTCTGGAGCGTTTACGAAGTCGATGCCCACGCCCGCGCTGAATTGATCCGTAATTTTTTGGGTGATAGCCAAGTCCAAATACGTCCACCAGTGACTGTTGTCGCCTGGAGGTAAATTAGGCCCGACACCGATCGGAAACTCCGGACCTTCGGTCATGACGAAGGTAACGGCAGTCTTGTCGCTGGGTGCCCAGATAATCCGACCTAGAAAATCCAGAGTGTTGTTCGCGTCGCGGGTTGACTGGTTCCAACCACGCGTGAATCCGGCTTCGAACGTCCACTTGGGGCTGTACACGTAAGTGAACAATACGCCGCTCTGTGTACCTGGTTCGGCATATAGAAAGGAATAGCTATGGGAATAGAACGCTCTGGCCGGGTCGCCAAACGCGTTGTAGATATTCGCGCTGTAGTTCTCGAATCCCGCCAGTTCGATCCATTTGCCTGCTCGCACCCGCATTGGAATGCCGGGCAAGGTTACATCCACCCACGCTTGCAGAAGGTCCCATTGATTGCGGCCAGTCTGATCATCGAACATTCCATTAGAGTGGATGAATGCCGCATCGGCACCATAAAGACCTTCCACACGGAAGCCAACGTCGAACTGCTTCTTGGTCGGGTCCACCGCTCGCTCCAAGTTCAAGCTGATGTTGTCCAGAATGAAACTATTCTTGAACTTGTTATATCCCATGAACGTGGGGCCGTCTTCATTATGCGGGGCGCTAAAGTCATAGAAATAACCGCTCTCGATGTGTCCGTAGAGATTGATGCCAAGATCCTTGAGAGGTTTAGCAATGCCGGCTTGATCAAGGAGATACATTAGCGGCGCTGGCGGCGATGGAGTCGGCGTTGCGTCAGCAGAAACTTGTTTGTCCGATGCGAACGCCAGAGTGGTGCATAACATGACCCCACTGGTGATGATGGTTTTTTTCACAGACCTGCGGACGCGCCTGCCTTCAGTATCGGCGCGACGACGAAGGTCGCGGATTATCGACGAACCAAGTCCAGAACGCCGGCTCATCGAGTCGCGATCGATGTGATCGCCGCCAGCATCGCGAGATCTTGCGAGCTTTCCCGCCCGTCTCGCTCGCTTTTTTCCCGCTCGCTGGTTGCCTTCGGGATGAATCGACCGCTGTCTGTCCCCGCGAACGACTTCGAACGATCTCGAAATAAATGGGGACAAAGACGAACACGATTGTTCTAACGCTTTTCATTAGCGCGCCTGATCGAGAGCGCGATTCAGTTCCAACACGTTCACGCCCGGGTCGCCGAAGACACCAAAATCTCGCGGATCCGTGTATCGCTGAATGAGCCCGCGCACTTTTTCCTCACTCAAAGCCCGAGCTTGAGCCACCCGTGCCGTTTGGAGCTCGGCGTTACGCAAACCGATGTGCGGATCCAGTCCGCTGCCCGACGCGCTGACTGCATCCGCAGGCACAGGCTCGGATACACTCAAACCATTTTCGGCTCGATACGCCGCTATGCGTTCTTTGATTGCGTCATTTAGTTTTTGCGAAGTCGGGCCGAGATTGCTGCCGCCGGAACTCGCTGCGTCGTATCCGTTGCCCGCGGCGGAAGGTCGCGGATGAAAATATTTCGGATCAGCGAACGCCTGGCCTAACAACTTCGAGCCGCGAACTGTTCTATTTGGATCGACAATCAAACTCCCATTGGCTTTGTCGCGAAAGAATGCCTGCGAAATTCCGAAAACGATTAGCGGGTAGACGCCGCAGCAGACGACTGCCAGCACCAGGGTCGACACCATTGCGCCGCGAATGTGGGAGAAGAATTCTTTCATTCGTTAGACCAAATGGAACGTCGTGATGATAAGATCGATCAGTTTGATGCCGATGAACGGAACGATGATTCCGCCGAAGCCGTAGATAAGGAGATTGCGTTGCAAAATCGCGAGCGCGCCCATCGGTTTGTAAGCGACGCCCCGCAATGCCAGAGGGATCAGCGCGATGATGATCAATGCGTTAAAAATGACAGCGCTGAGAATGGCGCTGGTGGGGCTGTGTAGACGCATGATGTTGAGCGGCGCCACCTCGGAAAACCTGACCATCAACATTGCAGGAATGATCGCGAAATACTTCGCCACATCATTTGCGATGCTGAATGTGGTAAGCGAGCCGCGTGTGATCAGCATCTGTTTCCCGATCTCAACGATGTCGAGCAGCTTCGTCGGATTGCTATCGAGATCGACCATGTTGCCGGCTTCGCGCGCCGCCTGCGTGCCAGTGTTCATCGCGACGCCCACGTCGGCCTGCGCGAGCGCCGGCGCGTCGTTGGTTCCGTCACCGGTCATCGCGACTAGATGGCCTTCTGCTTGTTCGTGCCGGATGCGCTTGAGTTTTTGTTCCGGGGTGGCCTGCGCCATGAAATCGTCCACGCCGGCTTCAGCGGCTATGGCTGCAGCAGTGAGTGGATTGTCGCCGGTGATCATCACCGTCTTGATTCCCATTTTGCGCAACTGCGCGAAACGCTCCTTGATTCCGCCTTTGACGACATCTTTGAGCTCGACCGTGCCGAGCGTCATCATGTCCGACGCGACAACCAACGGCGTGCCGCCGCGATGGGAAATTTCGTCAACCGTTTTCGCGACGGATTGCGGAAACATCCCGCCGGCTGATTCCACAAATCCGCGCACCGCTTCAGCCGCGCCCTTGCGCACACGCATGGTCGGTTGCGTCCCGTTGGCATGAAGATCGACACCGCTCATGCGCGTCTGCGCGGTGAATGGCACGAACGTCGCCTCCAGCTCGTGCATTTCCCGCGCGCGCAATCCGAACTTCTCTTTCGCGAGTACGACAATCGAGCGTCCTTCCGGTGTTTCGTCCGCTAGCGAGCTTAATTGCGCGGAGGCAGCCAAATCACTAGCCTCGACGCCGGGCGCGGGATGAAAGCCAACCGCCATGCGATTGCCGAGCGTGATCGTCCCGGTTTTATCGAGCAACAAGACATCGACATCGCCAGCGGCTTCCACGGCCCGCCCACTCATCGCCAGCACGTTGCGCTGAAGGACCCTGTCCATTCCCGCGATGCCAATCGCGCTGAGTAAGCCGCCGATAGTTGTTGGAATCAAACAAACCAGCAGCGCCACAAGAACGGGAATCGAAAACGCCGCGCCTGAATAAATGCCGAACGGTTTCAGCGTGACGCATACCAAGAGAAATATGAACGTCAATGCGGCGAGAAGAATCGTCAGCGCGATCTCGTTAGGCGTTTTCTGGCGACGGGCGCCCTCAACCAGCGCAATCATCTTATCCAGAAAACCGGCGCCTTTATCGGCCGTGATACGAATGACGATTCGATCGCTCAGCACGCGAGTGCCTCCGGTCACCGCGCTGCGATCGCCCCCACTCTCGCGGATCACCGGCGCGGATTCGCCGGTGATCGCTGCTTCATCCACGCTGGCAATTCCCTCTACGACATCGCCGTCTGCCGGGATAATGTCGCCGGCTTCACAAACGACCAGGTCGCCTTTCTGCAACGACGGAGCGGGAACTCTTTCTTCGCGACCGTTCCTCAGGCGGCGCGCGACTGTGTCCTTGCGCGCCCGACGCAGACTTGCTGCTTGCGCTTTGCCTCGACCTTCAGCGACGGCTTCAGCGAAATTGGCGAAGAGCACCGTGAACCAGAGCCAGATTGCCAGTTGGGCCACGAAGCCGCGCAGTCCCGGCACCGCAGTGAAAATTCCCACGGTCGTAAGCGCGGCCCCGACCATCGTCACGAACATGACCGGATTCTTGACCATCAGACGCGGGTTCAGCTTCTTGAACGCGTCGCCGATGGCCGGACCAACAATGTTCCAGTCGAAAAGCGATGCAGATTTTTGTGTCATGGCGTTTGGATTTCGACCTTAGAAAAGTTTTCCGCCTTGCATGAGGAAGTGCTCAACGATTGGCCCAAGCGTCAACGCGGGGAGAAAGTTGAGCGCGCCAACCAACAGCACGGTGCCGAGCAGCAAAATGAGAAATGTTCCTCCATTCACTGGAAACGTGCCGGCGCTGGGCGGCGCGACTTTCTTTTGTACTAACGAACCGGCCAGCGCCATGATCGGCACGATCATCAGGAAACGGCCGAACAACATGTCCAGGCCGAGGGTCGTGTTGTACCAAGGCGTATTTCCGGATAAACCGGCGAACGCGCTGCCGTTATTCCCTGCGCCGGAGCTGAACGCGTAGAGAATTTCGCTCAGTCCGTGTGGCCCGTTGTTGTTTAACCCGGCCAGACCCCACTTGCTCACCACCGCCCACGCTGCGAAGCCAAGAATCGAGATGGCAAGGATTAGCAAAGAGAGCATCGCCATCTTCACGTCATACGCTTCAATTTTTTTCCCGAGATATTCCGGTGTGCGCCCGACCATCAGGCCGGCGATGAAGACCGCGAGCACAACGAACACGAGCATCCCGTAAAGGCCGGCTCCGACTCCGCCAATGATGATTTCACCTAACTGGATGTTGAACAACGGAACAAAGCCGCCGAGCGCGGTGAACGAGTCATGCATCGAATTGACCGCGCCGCAGGATGCATCGGTCGTGACGGTGGCGAAAAGCGCCGAGTTGAAAATGCCAAAGCGGACCTCCTTGCCTTCCATGTTTCCGTCCGCTGTGGCGACGCCGAGGTGCTGGTGGATCGGATTGCCTGACGATTCCGCCCACCAACACAACAGCACGCCGCCGAGAAATAGGGTGACCATCGCTGCCCAGATGGTCCAACCGTGTTTCTGGTTCTTCACCATCCGGCCCAGGTAGTAAGTCAGCCCGCTACCGATTGCGAAAATCGAAAGCATCTGCAGGAAATTTGAGAGTGGCGTGGGATTCTCGAACGGATGTGCGGCATTGGCATTGACGTAACCGCCGCCATTGGTTCCAAGCATTTTGATTGCGACCTGCGACGCCATTGGACCTTGAACGATGTTCTGCTCGGTCACGGTCTGCTCTTCCGTGACGGCCTTGTCGTTGGGTCCTTTGATCGTCTCGCCTTGGTCGCTCTTCTTTTCGACCTGGATCTTCATCGGCTCGACCAGCGTGGCTTTGGTGTAAGGCTTGAAATTTTGAATCATGCCCTGCGACACCAAAAATACTGCGAAGATCAGACAAATCGGCAGCAGCAGGTAGTAAGTGATGCGAACCAGGTCGACCCAGAAATTGCCGATTGTTTTCGCGGAGTGCCGCGCAATTGCCCTAACCAGCGCAGCGGCAATGGCGATGCCTGTGGCTGCCGAGACAAAATTGTGAAACGTCAGGCCGACCATCTGCGAGAAATACGAGAGCGCCGATTCGCCTCCGTAATTCTGCCAGTTGGTGTTGGTCGTGAAACTGGCTGCGGTGTTAAATGCGAGATCGGGATTTACCGCGGCGAATCCTTGTGGATTGAGCGGGAGAAGATTTTGCAGTCTCAGGATCGCGTACGTGAAAACGCAGCCGACTAAACTGAAGAATAACATCGCGAACGTATACTGTTTCCAATCCTGCTCTTCGTTAGGCCCAATCCCCATCAAGCGATACGTTGTGCGCTCGACGGGACGCAGCACCGGATCGAGCCACGTTCTACCGTTCGGATCGAGCACTTGAACCAAATAAAGCCCCAGGGGCTTCGTAATCAGCGCAAGCGCAATTAGAAAGATCGCAAGTTGAATCCACCCGAATGTTTCCATGTCGATCTTAGAATTTTTCCGGCCGGATCATGGCCGCGAGCAGATAAACAAAGAGTAGCAATGCAATAATCCCGATGATGGCCGTTTCCATTTTGCCCTCCTAGAGCTTCTCGCAAAAGCGCACGTAGAGAGCGCTCGCGACAAAAAACGCAACAATGATTCCCGCAAAGATGAGGTCGCTCATAAATCACCTGACGATGGTGCAAACTTGAGCGGCAGCGTTAATTAAACTGCAGGCTAAATGCGTTAAAAAATCATTAACGCGTGGAAGGACGATCTTTTCGCCTATGGCTGAAGATATGCCACGGCTTCGATTTCTGCGGTCTGCGGAAACATGTCGAGCGGCGTAACCGAATTGATGGCGAATTTCCCGTGCAGCTCTTTTAAGTCGCGGGCCAGCGTGGCCGGATTGCAGGACACGTAAAGCAGCGTCGTTGGCGTAATATCGAGAATTGAGCGGCGCACGTTTGCCGAAAGGCCGGTGGCGGGAGGATCGACAATGATGGTGGTAGGGGAGATTGACCTCAATCGCCCGCGATCGATGTCATACACGCGCGGGCGGTTGGGGTGAACCGCTCCTACCTGTTGCAATTCTTCTTCCACGTCGCCGGCGATATAGGTTTCCTTCTCACTGGCATCTTCTTTTGCGGCGGCGATGGCGAATCTGTCCCAATCGATTCCGACAACACGCTCAAACTTGTTGAGCAATGCCTTAGCGAAGAATCCTGCACCGCAGTAAGCATCGATGAGGAGATCCTGATTCGGCGGAACAAGATCGACAATTAAATCGCGCAGTGTATCTGCAACCTCATCATTGGTTTGAGAGAAGACGCGCCGGCTCGAGGACGAGCGCAAGGTGTAATGTCCATCACGCGGATTTCCTCTCCGCAGGTCCATCAACTCGCGATTTACGTCGTCGCACGAAATCGGGCACCGCTCGACGTCGATCAAGCGATGTGAATCGCGCCGAAAAAATCCAATCACGCCATCCTGCGCATGAACCGTGATGCGGTTGCGATATCCGTACGGTTTCGGCGACGGGATGATCGGTCGCATGGGAATATCTTTGAGCTTGCCGATCCGCTGGAGAACATCGCGCACCTGGCGCCATTTAATGGCCAGCTGATGTTCGTTGGCGATGTGCTGGTACGCACATCCGCCGCAACGGCCGAAATAGGGGCATTCTGGTGCAACACGATGTGGCGAGCTTTCCCTAACTTCCACCAATTCCGCCTCGGCAAACTGCTTTTTCTCGCGCACGATCTCAGCGGAAACCAGTTCGCCCTCAATCGTATATGGAACGAAGATAACCTTCCCTTGGTCGCGTCCGACACCTTTCCCGCCAAAAGCGATGTCTTCAATTTTCAGATCGACGACGCACATTTCAAAGATTTCAACCGACCGAATCGGAAATGCCAATTGAATCTGGTTTTGACATTCCTTCGTGATTCGTCATTCGTGCTTCGTCATTCTCATCATGGCCTGGCGTCTTCACGAACATGTTTTACGTGGCAAGATCGACAACCGCACGCGCGGACGGGTGATCGGCGAGGTTTGGCTGTCAGGCATCGATCAGCCATTGATACTGGACCTAACCGGCGATTGTGCGCCTGACCTCGCGGGCTGCGAGTTGAGATTTGAAAATCCCGACCCCATCCCAATGGCAACAAAACCGCCGGCCCCTCAGCAGCGCGGCCCGGCCGGCGATATCACGGCCGCCCGAAAAGTGCGCGTGTTCGACGTTCCAATTGACGAAGCAATCGCAATGTCCCGACGCGGCGAGACACCGCCCGAACACATGGCAAACGCGGTCTATCTGGAATGGTTCAGCGAACGCAGCGGGCGGGTGGTGATTGAAAGCGCCGATTATCGTCTGCAAATCTCCGAGCCAGCGTGGCGTTATTCAAAAGAAGAAATTGCCGAGCGCGACCGCCGCATCGCTGAAGAGGAAACCCCGTTTGCTATTGCGATCACTGAGGACGGCGAGACGCAAGAATGGGACGAAGTCCGCTATGAGCAATTTCTACGCGAAAGCGACGCGTTAACAGAAAAATACGGGCGGTTACTGGAGAAATACGCGGACCATCCCGACAGCGAGCGGATCATTGCCCGTGAGATGGGTTGGTCGTGGCTCGAGGAGGCGCTTGATCAGCAGGACGAAGAAAACGAAAGCAAGCAGGAGAACGAAGCCGGGGGTTTGGAAGTGAAAGCGGACCGTGAAAAGAAAGATGAGTCCGAGGACGACATTGAGGATTATGAATTGCCGCCACCCAATCCGATGCGTGAAGGAATTGATTGGGTGCGCGACGAGCGCGGCCACATTTTACACCCCATCGAGAAACACGCCCATGATACGTTGCATGGCCTACTCGATGAGTTAAAGGCGGCAGAACGTTTTCCGGAGGAAGAAGATGAGCAGGTTGCCGATTTCGTCAGTGGTTTTATGACCCTTAGCGCAAAGCTTGCCGGCGCTTTGGGCGGAGTTGCACGCGGCGACGATCTTTTTGAACCGGGCATGGTGATCGCATGGCTCAAACGGATTCTGGAGATTTTGAACAAGACGATTGCAGCCGCGGACGCCACGAGGGGGAAGGACTTTCTCCCTGCGGAGCGGTTTGCGCACTATCGGAGTGAGCTTTTTGCCATCCGCGAAGACGTGTTGGAATTAATCAAGGAGCTGCGATCGCGCTGATCGGAGGGCGAGCCCTAAAGTAGCGACCGTTTCGCTTTCGCGGGTGACTCTGGCAATGGGATGGCCTTGCGCTGCCTCAGTAATCCCGCACGTAAGGATATTTTGATTCGTTGCCGAGCTCGGGCGGAAACTCCGAATAGCCAGCGTGAATGTACGGAATGTCCGGGGGTAGCATGGGGTAGTAGCTGTCACGCCAGATCGGAAAAGGAAACGTCAGCATCTCAATCAAACCGGCGATATGCCGCGCGCCAGAGCGGCCTACGCCACGTACCACGCCATAGCCGGCCGCCGCGGAGTTTCCGTCGTAAGTGTTGATAGTGGTTACGGTCACGAAAACCTCCGCAGGAGCGATGAAGAAATTCGATAAACCGCGACCGAGCTTGCGGGTCGGCCCGTAGTCGTTTGCCGGGGGATCCTGGATGTCGCCCAAAGCCGTTCCCACTAGTCCGAGCATTAAGGAAATGACAATAAGCTTTTTCATGTTGGTTGCAGCCTCAGTTAACCAAATTGTCGATGACGAAGGCAATACTTATTTTCGGTCTTCGGCTGCACGGCCGTTCTTTGTCCTGATCACAGAAACTATAATCGTAACGGCGAGAATGAGCACGATGACCCCCAGGGAGAGGCTCCTCGGCAGCGGCACGTAATCGGCGACAATCATTTTAAGACCGATAAAGCCGAGCACAAGGGCAAGCCCCGTTCGCAGATAAACGAAACGGTCCATCAAACCGGCGAGCAGGAAGTACAGCGATCGTAAGCCGAGAATCGCGCAAATATTGGATGTATAAGCGATGAATGGATCCTGCGTAATAGCGAAGACCGCCGGGATCGAATCGACGGCGAAGAGCAGGTCCGTCAGCTCGATCACGATCATCGTCAAGGCAAGCGGGGTCAACATCCACCGACTGTCCAGGTGCACCTTAAAGTGTTCGTCATGAAAATCGCGGGTAATGGGAAATATCCTGCGACACACGTGGATCACCCAACTCTCTGCAAAATCGTCGGGCTGAGGTTTTCGAAACAACATTCGTATTGCAGTGAGCAGAAGGAACAGGCCAAACAGATAAAGGACGAAATGAAACCGGTGCACCAGTGCGATGCCGCAGATAATCATGGTGCCACGCATGATTAGCGCGCCGAGCACTCCCCAGACCAGAACGCGATGTTGCGCCCGCGGCGGAACGCGGAAATGCGCAAAAATCAATACAAACACGAAAATGTTGTCGGCGCTCAGGGAGTACTCAACCAGATAAGCAGTCAGAAAATCCAGCCCGTGATGGGGTCCTTTAAAGCGCCACACCAGAGCGTTAAATCCAAGTGACACGAGCACCCACAACGCGCTGCGTCGGGCCGCCGCAGTCATGCTTAGTTCCCGATTGCGCCGGTGGAACGTGAAGAGGTCGATGCCAATCGCAATGAACACGCCAATGTGAAAGGCGATCCAAAACCAGATACTCGTCGTCACGGCGGGGAGACTTTCATGCACCGGGGCGCACAGCAAACGTAAATTGCGCGCGTGACCCATGCGACTTATAGGTCACACTGGACTCATTAGCCTCATTGATGGATACCGAATTAGAAAAACTGGTCGAAGCCGGCAAACTCACTGCGCGCGCCGCGCAACAACTCGAAGAACTAAAACCCGGCACATTTTGCCTGCATAAAAGCTGGGGATTCGGTCGCGTGAGCGAGTGGAATCTGCTGCTCAACCAGATCGTAATTGATTTTGCGGGCAAAAAGTCGCATCCGATGCAGGCGCAGTATGCGGCAGAGAACCTCACGTCGCTGGCGCCGGAACACTTCCTCGCACGTAAAGCGACTGATCTGGCGTCGATCAAGAATTTGGCAAGAGAAAATCCCGCTGCCCTGGTACGCAGTATTCTTGAAAGTTTGGACGGTAAAGCCACGGTGCAGCAGATCGGTGAATGGCTTGTGGGTGATGTTTTCACTGAGACGGAATGGAAACGTTGGTGGGAGTCAACCAAGAAGGCGCTCAAGGCAAGCGGCGTTTTTTCTGTCCCTGCGAAAAAGACCGATCCCATTCAAATTCGCGGCGAAGGGGTGTCGCACGCTGACGAACTGCTCGACGCCTTCAACAAGGCGCGACAACCCAAAGAGCAAATCGCGGCGCTCGAGCAGATCATCAAATCGCACCAGCAATTCAACGAACACCAACTTCAACCAATCGTCGCTACGATCGAGAACATGACGGTGCGCAACCAAAAAATGCACCCCGAGTTCGCATTTGAGCTCATCATCGCCCAGGATGATTTGCTCGGGCGCCTTCCATCACTGCATTCGACCCATGTCGGTTTGACCCTTTCGAAATTGGTTCTCGAAGAAGAGAACCGCCTCATATTGATCCTGCCGAAATTACCGGCCGCAAAAGAGAAAAAGATTCTGCAAGCGTTGCCCTCCGCGTTCGGTCCCGCGTGGACAGATCGCGCCTTATATTTGATGCAAGAGAGCCACGGCCGCATGGTTGCGCAAATCCCACGCCTCTTAAACGATGCCGGGAAGCACGACGAGCTTCGGGCGCTGCTGGAGCGAAGCATTCGCGAACAATCAGCCACCAGCGAGATGCTCGCCTGGTTATGTAACGAGCGGAAGCACTGGAACGAATTGGTCACCCCGGATTTGCTTGGCGCGATCTTGGCGGCGCTGGAACGCGAGCAACACCAAACTCCCGGGCGCGCCAGCAAGTTGCTCCGTGCCCTGATGGACGATCGGCAATTACTTGGCGACATCTTCAAGAAATGCGATGTCGCTGTTGCGCGTGATGCGATGCGGCGGCTGCAACTTAGCCCGCTGTTCGACGAGTTGACGAAACGCTCGCTTCTTGCGCGAATCGTCAAAGTTTATCCAGAACTGGAAAGCATGATCGCTGGCGCGCAAACCCAGGAGAAAGCCGCGCCCCTAATTGTTTCCTGGAGCAGCCTCGAAAAACGAAGGGCCGAATACGAAGAGCTCGTCAGGACGAAGATTCCAGAGAACACCAAAGAAATCGCGCTCGCCAGGTCGTATGGCGATCTGAGCGAAAATTTTGAATTTAAAGCGGCGAAGCAGATGCAAAGCGTGCTGATGCGACGCAAAACCGAGCTGGAGCAAATGCTGCACAACGCACGCGGGACGTCCTTTGAAAATGTTGATACGTCGCGTGTATCCATCGGCACAATTGTCACGCTTCGCGACGCGGAGACCAGCAAGGAAGAGACTTACACGATTTTAGGTGCGTGGGACGGCGATCCTGATCGCCACATAATTTCCTATCAAACCGCAATTGCGCAGGCACTGCTCGGTCACAAAATCGGCGAGACTGTCTCGCTAAACACCGAGCACAGCACCGCTCAATTTACGATTGTTTCAATCCAGCCCGCGCCGCCAGACCACGCCGCGTCTGCGCCGACTCTGTCTAACGAATCTACTGTCGAAACCGCTATAACTGGGTAGCGCACGCGTCTAGCGTGCTGGCGAGCGCGTCTTCGCGATCGCGAACTTTTCTTGTGAGTTCGTACCTTCTTGGAGCAACGAAATTCAAAGGAAAGCCTGTTTCGGCGCGACGCCGAAACCAACACGCGAGACGCGCGCGCTACCCAAGCTGCGCCGATTACGCTTGGATTACTTCAGCAGTCTGCCAAGATTTTCGTATTACTGACTGCCGTCCGCAAGTTTCGCCTCAGGCTTATTGGCTTCAATCTGCGCGCTGACCTTCTGGATTTGCGCCGCTTGCTCGTTCAAACGAGCTGTGACCGCTTCCATTCCCTGCTGTTGACGCGCAATCGTGGCGTCCTGTTTGGCAACCGTTGATCTTAACTGCGCCATCGTCGCCTCCTGCTGTTTAATCTTGCAACCTTGTTCCTCGACCCTGCGATGTTCTTTAAGGAACTCGTTAAGTAGCATCGCGTTCACCGCGTCGTAGCGCACGGTGTAGATCTCGCCGTTCTCGTCGTGCACGACCAGATCCGGATTTATCTCGGCCACTTCCTCGGCAATTAAGCCAAATTGCGGCGTGCCTTTTGTGTCGCTCCTGTAGTGGAAAGTCACGGGCTTGAGCGCCAGGATCGCTTCGCTGGATTGGTCCATCGGCATAATCTCCTTCTTGAACCGGCGCGAGGAGGGTGGCGGTTGCGTACCGAGCTGGCCGCCGGTATTTATATAGACTGCCGAAATCGTCCCGCCCTCGTTCACGCCACTGATACCCGCGATAAAGGTTGCCGTCTGTCCGCCACCGATGCGAATAGTGGCAGAATCCGGAAAAGCACCATCGTTGCCGATATCAATATTGTTACTGCCCGTTCCGACGCTGCTGCCAGCGTTGTAGCCCAAGGCGATGTTAGAGTTGCCCATAGTATGGCTATCCAGCGCGTTAGCACCAATGGCTGTGTTGAATGCTCCGGTGTCGTTGTTCGCGAGCGCGCTAAAACCAATGGCCGTGTTTTTGTTAGCGGCATGCAGGTTCAGGAGCGCTTGAAAACCGATGGCAGTGTTGGCGTCGCCGTTGTTAACAAAGAGTGCACCAGCACCGACGGCCGTGTTGTCAACCCCGGTCGTATTGGCATTGAGCGCCTCGTCACCAGTGGCCGTGTTGAAGTTGCCCTTGTCGTTGGCAAAAAGCGCAGAAACACCGGTGGCCGTATTGCCGCTGCCCTCCGTGTTGCTAAGAAGCGCTTGCGAACCGACTGCCGTGTTGTCGCTGCCGATGGTGTTGCTTTGGAGCGCAGCAGCCCCGTTTGCAGTATTGTCGACACTGGTGTTGCTCATAAGCGCTTGAAAGCCAGTGGCCGTGTTATCGACGCCATCTGTGTTGTTTTGGAGCGCCCGAACACCGTTGGCCGTGTTTTCGCCGCCGGTGGTGTTGCTAAAGAGCGCGAAGCGACCGGTGGCCGTGTTTTGGCTGCCGATAGTGTTCTTAAAGAGTGCTTGAACGCCGGTGGCCGTGTTAAAGCTGCCGGAGTTGCCACCAATAGTGGTGTTGCTAAAGAGGGCCTGATAACCGGTGGCCGTGTTGTCGGCGCCAGTGGTGTTGTTAAAGAGCGCGCTGTCACCGACTGCGGTGTTTCGAGGATCCGTAATAACCACCCCCACTCCAGCCATCGCCTTGACGATGAAGACCGCCATCTGTTCCCGGTTCACCGTAGCCGAGGGACAGTAGTTGCCACCTCCACAGCCGCCGGTGATGCCGCGACGGGCCAGCTCCTCGATGAACGGGCAGAACGGGCTTGAGGCCGGCACGTCGTGGAACATCTCCTGACCCGGTACACAGGCGGGAGGCTGGGAAATATTCAGGGCTTGGGCCAGAGCGAGCGTCATCTCCTCGCGAGTTGTTCCCTGGGCGAATCCTGTTGTCGCGGGACCAAAGCTAACCAACGCCAGAAAGACGCCGGCCAGCATAACAAACAGACCAAACAAAACGCGCAGATTAACGACTCCGCCTTCGCCAAGGCTTCCACCTTCCGTAGCAGCGCTACTGCGGAGGACGGGACGGCGGGCAGGTGCGGATTGAGAAGTGGATTTCTTTTTCATGGTTGAGGATGTGGATGTGGATTGAGGGTTGAGAATTTTGATTGGGCCGCCATTTAAATTAAATAGATGGACGCATGTCAAGACTTCGCCGGCAGTGCCGACAATGTGGAAAGCTTCGGACTGCGTGACGGCTGAAAGCCAGCTTTACGACCCAATGCCTCTTACGCCGGCCTTTTCTCAGACTCGATCCGGACTGGAAACTGCTTGCGCATCAATCCCGCTTTCCAGCGGCTCTGCAAGTAACAGCTTGTCGGCAAGCCGCCGAAAGTAGCCGCGAGTTTTCAGGTCCTGCTCAGCTTCAATCGCCTGCTTCGACCAGTAATTCGTAGGAGAGAACACTCAGGCAATAGATCGCCGCGGTTTCCACTCGAAGGATGATTGGGCCAAGTGTAATTGGCTGGCACCCATGACGGCGCGCAAGCGCAAGTTCCGCAGGCGTAAAATCGCCTTCGGGCCCAACAAGCATCAAGACACTGCGAGGACGATGTTGATGTTTCAATCGAGTAGTCTGCGAGAACCTTCTTTAAGTGCCGGGCCGCTGGTTGGAGCGATCCGATTAGTTGTAGATCGAACGATTCGTCTGCTACCACGGAAAACAATTCTGAAAGTTTTCTTGGCGCATGTACGTGCGGCAGCCAGTTCTGGCCGCATTGTTTGGCCGCCTCGACTGCGATTGCGCCATCGCGACCTGGCTCAGCTTCCCGGAAGAGTCGGGCCGAAAGCGCCGCTGACAAAGACGGCGTTGTTCATGTACCAAATCGCTGTCTGGCGCGTGTTCGCGTTGTAAAGCACATAGTCCGGCTTGCCGTTCCCGTTAAAATCGCCCGTCGCCACCAATGTCCAGCCGCTGGGGAGGGTTGGGCCAAAGGCGCCGCTGAGAAACGTCGCTCCAGACAAATACCAGATGGCTGACTGGCGCGTGCTGGCATTGAAGAGTAAGTAATCACGTTTTCCATCGCCATTGAAATCTGCCACGCCGGCTAAGCTCCAGCCAGCTGCAAGAGTCGGACCGTAAGCGCCGCTGACAAAAACGTTGTTGTTCATGTACCAAATCGCCGTCTGGCGCGTGCCCGCGTTGTACAGCACATAGTCCGGCTTGGAATCCCCGTTAAAATCGCCCACCGCCACCAATGTCCAGCCGATGGACAAGGTCGGGCCGTAGGCGCCGCCGGCAAAAACGTTATTGTTCATGTACCAAATCGCACTCTGGCGCGTGCTCGCGTTAAAGAGCAAATAATCACGTTTCGCATTCCCATTGAAATCCGCCACGCCTACCAGGCTCCAGCCAGCTGAAAGAGTCGGGCCATAAGCGCCGCCGACAAAAGCGTTATTGTTCATGTACCACAGGGCCGTTTGGCGGGTGCTCGCCTTGTACAGCACATAGTCTGGCTTGGAATCACCGTTAAAATCGCCCACCGCCGGCAACGTCCACACCGGAGTGAGATAGGCATTGCGCACCGACTCGGTGATCGATTCCGAGCCGGCGTAAGTACCTCCGCGATAAAAACCGCGGGCGCGCACGAAGATATTCTGAAGAATTGGCAAGTTCAGCCCGCTGACGGTGAAGTTGCTGGTGGCACCCACGCGGGTGCCGTTGCCCACGAAGCTGTAGGTGATGCCGTCGGTGGATTTTTCGAAGGTGACACGCCACAACTGGGGAGCAGCGCCAGAGCGCGTCCAGGTCAGAGTGGTTTGGCTTACGGAGAGGTTTTGCAGAGCGGCTATATTGTTTGAGAGCCGCGCGATGAAGTTGCGCGGCTGACCGCCTATGCTGGTGAAGGCCCCGCCCACCAGAATCTTGCCGTCAGCCTGCACTCCAATGGCACGGACATTACTGTTCGCGTTGGGGTCAAAGTTGGTGTCCAGAGAGCCGTCGGGATTGAGCCGCGCGATGCGGTTGCGCGTCCCGCCACCGATGCTGGTGAAGAACCCACCCACCAAAATCTTGCCGTCGGCCTGCACTCCAAGGGCATAGACATCATCGTTCGCGTTGGGGTCAAAGCTGGTGTCAAGCGAGCCGTCGGGATTAAGCCGCGCGATGCCGTTGCGCGTCTGGCCGCCGATGCCGGTGAAGATCCCGCCCACCACAATCTTGCCGTCGGCCTGCACTCCAAGGACACGGACAATACCGTTCGCGTTGGGGTCAAAGCTGGTGTCCAGCGACCCGTCGGGATTAAGTCGCGCGATGTGGTTGCGCGTCTGAACGCCGATACTGGTGAAGGTCCCGCCCACAAGAATCTTGCCGTCGGCCTGCACTCCAAGGCCAAACACAAAATTGTTCGCGTTGGGGTTAAAGCTGGTGTCGAGCGAGCCGTCGGGATTAAGCCGCGCAATGCGGTTGCGTGTCTGGCCACCGATGAAGGTGAAGAGCCCGCCCACCACAATCTTGCCGTCGACCTGCACTGCAAGGGCATTGACACCACTGTTCGCGTTGGGGTCAAAGCTGGTGTCCAGCGACCCGTCGGGATTAAGTCGCGCGATGCGGTTGCGCGTCTGGCCACCGATGAAGGTGAAGTCCCCGCCCACCAGAATCTTGCCGTCGGCCTGCACTGCAAGGCCAAAGACAGTGCTGTTCGCGTTGGGGTTAAAGCTGGTATCGAGCGAGCCGTCGCGATTGAGCCGCGCGATGTTGTTGCGCGTCTGGCCGCCGATGCTGGTGAAGCTCCCGCCTACCAGAATCTTGCCGTCGGCCTGCACTCCAAAGGCATAGACAGCATTGTTCGCGTTGGGGTCAAAGCTGGTGTCGAGCGAGCCGTCGGGATTGAGCCGCGCGATGCGGTTGCGGGTCTGGCCGCCCATGCTGGTGAAGCTCCCGCCTACCAGAATCTTGTCGTCGGCCTGCACTCCAAGGGCAATAACAAAACCGTTCGCGTCGGGGTCAAAGCTGGTGTCGAGGGTGCCGTCGGCGTCGAGTCGCGCGATGTGGTTGCGCGTCTGACCGGCAATGCTGACGAAGGCCCCGCCCACCACAATCTTGCCATCGGCCTGCACTGCAAGAGCCTCGACAGTATTGTTCGCGCCCGGGTCAAAGCTGGTGTCCGCCGTGCCGTTGGGATTGAGCCGCGCGATGCGGTTGCGGGTCTGGCCGGCAATGCTGGTGAAGGCCCCGCCCACCAGAATCTTGCCGTCAGCCTGCACTGCGAGCGCAATGACAGTGTTGTTCGCGCCCGGGTCAAAGCTGGTGTCCGCCGTGCCGTCAGGATTAAGCCGCGCGATGCCGCTGCGCGGCTGGCCGCCTATGATGGCGAAGTTCCCGCCCACCACAATCTTGCCGTCGGCCTGCACGGCAAGGGCATCGACATCACTGTTCGCGTTGGGGTTGAAGCCGGTGTCCAGCGACCCGTCAGGATTAAGCCGCGCGATAAAGTTGCGGGTCTCGCCGCCCATGCTGGTGAAGGACCCGCTTACAAGAATCTTGCCGTCGCCCTGCACTACAAAGCCATTAACAAAACCGTTCGCGTCGGGGTTAAAGCTGGCGTCGAGAGTGCCGTTGGCATTGAGGCGCGCGATGCGGTTGCGCGTCTGGCCGGCAATGCTGGTGAATTGTCCGCCCACCAGAATCTTGCCGTCGGCTTGCACTCTAATGGCATAAACATCACTGTTCGCGTTGGGGTCAAAGCTGGTGTCGAGCGAGCCGTCAGGATTAAGCCGCGCGATGCGGTTGCGCGTCTGGCCGGCAATGCTGGTGAAGGTCCCGCCCACCAGAATCTTGCCGTCGGCCTGCACTGCAAGGGCAACGACAATATTATTTGCGTTGGGGTCAAAGCCGTCGAGTGCCGATTGGGCGCGCACAGTCGGCGCCATAGTCAAAAGCGCAAGGGACCAAAGCGCAAAGGTAATGATTGTTGTGAATGTAATCTTTCGATTATTCATAACCTGAATACGCATGGAGATCGGCATTTGTTTCAAAGAATTGCAAAAATCTTTCGTGATCTTATTGGACCGCGGCGCTGCCGCGCCGTTTTCGGAAAGATTCGCGTGCGTCGCCTTATTTTCGTGGCCTTGACGCAGAAGGTATAATCAGGCGAGACATGAATCCGGAAGCGCGACGCGTTCAATCATCTGTGACGACACGGCGCAGTCTGCTCAGTCGCCTCAAGCAATCGAACGCTCAGGAGAGCTGGCGGGAGTTCTTTGATACGTACTGGCGATTGATCTACGCCACGGCGTGTAGTGCCGGATTGACCGATTCGGAGGCACAAGAAGTGGTTCAGGAAACCGTTCTTACCGTGGTCCGAAAGATTAAGTCTTTCCGCTACGATCCCGCTGTCGGGTCATTCAAAGGCTGGCTGTTAACCATCGTTCGCTGGCGCATTGCAGATCAATTCCGCAAACGTCCGCGGCAAATTCGGCCGCCCAGCCCGCGCCAGGCAGAGGCATCGGGTACAGCGACGCTCGAGCGCGTTGCTGATCCGGCGCTTAATCTCGACGCAATATGGGAGGAGCAATGGCAGCACACGCTGTTTGCGGCCGCATTGTCGCGCGTGAAACGTCAGGCCAACGCGCGGCATTATCAGATGTTTGATCTGCATGCCGTGAAACTTTGGTCTGTCGATAAGGTGGCGCAGACCCTCGGCGTCAGCACCGGCCAGGTGCGCCTCGCGAAACACAGAATTACGGTATTAATGCGCCGAGAAGTTGCTCGTCTCGAAAAGGAGGAGGAGAAGCGGTGGGGCTTGGCGAAAGCATTGGCTCACTAGATCGAATAATTTAAATGATAGCGCGCCTTCGCAAGGCCACCACGGCGTGGACAGCTCGCCTTCGTCAGAGCGGCTCAGACAGCATTCGCGAGCAGCCGACTTCTCGTGATGAAGACGCGTTAAGCGGAAGGGAATGGCCGAGTGACGTTCCTGACATTCCGGACTTTGAACTCCTGCGCTGTATTGGCCGTGGCAGTTATGGCGAGGTCTGGTTGGCCCGAAACATCCTCGGGACTTACCGCGCAGTTAAGATCGTTGAGCGGAAAGCATTTCGGGATGAGGCGGCCTTTGAGAGAGAATTTTCGGGCTTGCAACGGTTCGAACCTGTCTCGCGGGAGCACGATGGTTTTGTGGCCATTCTCCATGTGAGTCGCAATCGCGCCGCCGGTTTTTTCTACTATGTGATGGAACTAGCCGACAATGACACAAAGCGCGATCGAATTGAGCCTGATACTTACGTACCGAAAACGTTGAGTAACGAGCTGGCCAGATGCGGACGCCTGTCAGTCAAAGAGTCCGTGCAGTTAGGCTTGTCGCTGTGCGGCGCACTGGCAGAACTGCATCGGCGCGGATTAGTGCATCGCGATGTAAAACCATCGAATATTATCTTCGTCAAAGGCCAGGCGAAACTAGCGGATATTGGGTTAGTAGCGCAGACCGGAGAGAAAAACCGTCTAGGCACAGAGGGCTACATTCCTCCGGAAGGTCCCGGAAAACCTCAAGCTGACCTTTATAGTCTGGGCATGGTGCTTTACGAAGCCAGCACTGGCACGGATCGACTGGAGTATCCGGATTTGCCAGGAGACTTCGACGCGATGGCCGAGCGTGAAGTGTTTCTTAAGCTGAATGCCATTATCCTGAAGGCCGGCGACAATGATGTTCGCAAACGCTATCTGACCGCGACTGAGATCAGCGATGACCTAACGAGATTAGGTTTCGGCACACCTGTCCAAAAGGCTGGGAGAAATTTTCGTCGGCCGGTCACCGTCTTTTCAGCGGCGTTGCTGAGCGGTTTGGCTCTTGCTTTGGCATTTTACTGGCTCAGAAGTCCGGGAACCGGCCCACTTCCCGAAAAGAGTATCGCTGTACTGCCGTTCGAAAACCTAAGCCGGGATCCAGATAACTCATATTTTGCCGACGGTATTCAGGACGAAATCTTGACGCGCCTCGCGAAGATCGCTGATTTGAAGGTTATTTCGCGCACTTCCACCCAGCGATACCAGAGCAAACCGGCGAACCTTTCAGAGATCGCCAGGCAGCTTGGCGCAGCAAACATTCTTGAGGGTAGCGTACAAAAAGTAGCCGATCAGGTGCGGGTTAACGTGCAGTTGGTTAATGCGCAAACTGATTCTCACACCTGGGCAGAGACGTACGATCGGAAGTTGAACGACATCTTTACCGTCGAAAGCGAGATTGCCAAAGGCATCGCGGAATCATTGCAAGCGAAGCTCACGGGCCACGAGGAGCAAGCGTTGGCAGCTAAGCCTACAAATAATCCGGAGGCTTACGACGCGTATTTGCGCGGCGTGGCATTCCAAGGCCGCATCTACAGCTCGAACCATCTCTTGCTGAAAGCCATTGGTCATTTCGAGCGGGCGGTGCAGCTCGATCCCAATTTTGCGTTCGCTTGGTCGCGGCTCTCTCGCGCACACGCGTTTCTTTACTTCCGGCACGTCGTTGGCCCCGATGCGGCCAAAGCCGCGTTGGAGCATGCGGAGAAACTCCAGCCAAACTCGCCGGAAACCCTGCTCTCCCTTGGTTATTATCAATACTACGTGCTGGCTGATTATGGGCTCGCCAAAGCTACATTCCGCCTGGTCAACAAACTCTCACCAAACAACAGCGAGGTTGCGTGGGCCCTCAGCGTCGTGAACCGGCGTCTTGGCAACTGGAATGAAAGCCTCGCCTGGGTGGAGCAAGCCCTCGCCACGGATCCGCGCAACGGAGAGTTAATAACGACTGCAGCCTGGACTTACGAAATGCTTCGACAATTCCCAAAGGCGCTCACGCTCTACGATAGAGCGCTGGACATAGTCGCGTCTGATCCGGATCTGAGGTCGCACGAGGCCAGCGTCTATCAGGCCCAGGGTAATCTGGAACAGGCCGCTAAATTCTTATCAGACGTAACCGCGGAGACTCCATTTGAGGCTGCCTTCTCTGCGAAGGTTACTCAATTGAGACTTGAACGGAATCACCGAGAGGCCGTTCGATTACTGCAAGCCCGACTGGCCCAATTCCAGTTTACTTCTGAGATCAACAAGGGCATTACACGGCTCTACCTCGCTATTGTCCTGGGCCTTACTGGTGACACTGCCGGCGCAAAGGTTACCGCTAAACAGGCATGCAACACGCTGGAGCCGCTCTGCAAAGATCAACCAGATAACTACAACTTTGCGGCATGGCTGGCTTTGGCTTATGCCGCCCTCGGCGAGAAGGGCTCAGCCCTAAAGGAAGCGGAACGTGCAGTCACACTTCTGCCAAGTGCTAAAGATGCAGTCGACGGACCTGCTGCCGAAGAGAAGCTGGCTTTGGTTCTGGCGATGTTCGGCGAGAATAGCCGCGCAATCTCAACACTCAGGCGTCTGTTAGACATGCCATTTCAAAGCCAGCTCTACGGACCAGCGCCTCTTACGCCAGCGTTTCTCAGGCTTGATCCGCTCTGGGACTCCTTGCGGGATGATCCCGCTTTTCGAGAACTCTGCGATGAGAAGCAGCTGTGAAGCTCTCATAGGCGCAAACTCAGCGCGGCGTCCCTGGCGGGGCTAGATCAGCAATTCGTAGGAGAGAATGCTCAGGCAATAAATTGCCGCGGTTTCGACCCGCAGGATAATCGGGCCGAGCGTAATTGGCTGGCAACCGTGACGACGCGCCAGCGCTAGTTCCGCAGGCGTGAAATCGCCTTCGGGTCCAACAAGCATCAAAACACTGCGAGGAGGACGTTGATGTTCATTCGAGTAGTCTGCGAGAACCTGCTTTAAGTGCCGCGCACCCGGCTGGAGCGAACCGATCAGTTGCAGGTCGAATGACTCCGCCGCCACCACGGAAAAGAATTCTGAAAGTTTTCTCGGCGCATGTACGTGCGGCAGCCAGTTCTGGCCGCATTGTTTGGCTGCCTCGACTGCGATTTGCCGCCATTTTGACTGTTTTTGCGCCGCGCTTTCGGAATCTACCTGCACAATCGTGCGATCGGAAATGATCGGCGCAATTTCCGTGGCGCCAATCTCGACTGCCTTTTGCACAATCATGTCCATGTTTTTTCCCTTTGGGATTGCCTGTCCGAGAACGATCCGGCACTGCAGCGGTGGTGTTTCCGCGTCATGCAATTTTCTCAATCCAATTTGATCGCCGCCAAGATCGACGATTTCCGCGGTGATTTCGCGTCCACGTCCATTGAAGATGACAAGTTTCTCCCCCACCCTCATGCGCAGAACGTCGCGCGCGTGGTGTGCTTCCGCCCCAGCTAACCCGAGTGCGCCAGGATTCCAATCCTCCGGCGAAATATAGAAGCGATGCATGTGACCTATAGGACTAATAGGACCCATGGGACAAGCAACCTGAATTCCTTACTGGTAGTCGGAGGCGATGAGCGAATTCATCGCCAGCACACCCGTCAGCGATTGGCTTATCGGCAGTTCTATCCCGCGCTCTTGAAGCGCTGCAATGACGCTCTCGGTAGGAATGTTTCCAACCAGCGCGTCCTGCGCGAAGGGGCATCCTCCAAGACCACCGATGGCCGAATCGATTCGCCGACACCCTGCATCGTAGGCAGCGAGCACTTTGGTCGCGGCTTCCCCTGGCGCGCCGTGAAGATGCACGCCAATATCGTAATCGGCGTACTGGTTCGCGATCGATTGTACCACACGGCGAATCAGATCAGGGGCGGCAACGCCGACGGTGTCAGCCAGCGAAATTGATCGGATTCCGAGCGCTGCCAGTTTCGCTACCGCCTGGCGCAGCTGGTTTTCATCCCACGGATCGCGGTACGGATTGCCAAACGCCATCGAAATATAAACGACCATGGCCAGCCCGGCTGCATCAGCTCTTTTCTTAATCGATTCCAACGCTTTGCATGAGTCTTCGAATGTTTGGTTTTGATTTTTGCGCAGGAATGTCTCAGAAATGGAAAAAGGAAAGCCCAGAGTCGTAACGGCTCCGGTTGCAATGGCACGGTCGACTCCCTTCTCGTTTACCACGATGCCGATGATTTCAACATTGCCTGGCACCTCTAGTTGCTCCAGGAGCTTCTCGCTATCGGCCATCTGTGGAACAGCCTTGGGAGAAACAAAGCTTACTGCATCGATGTGCTTAAAGTCTGCAGCGATCAGAGCGCGAAGGTAACGCGCCTTAATTTCTGTTGGGATTTGTCGCTTGAGACCCTGCCAGGCGTCACGCGGACACTCGATCAGTTTGACGGCATTATGAAACACAGAGACACCGGGGGTCCTATTTGAAAAATTCCTTCGCGCGTTCGAAAAAACTCTTGCGTAGAGGCGTGTTTTCGTCACCGCAAAGCGCTGCGAATTCCTCAAGCTTGCGACGTTGTTGCGCGTTCAGGCGCGATGGCACTTCGACAATTAGACGTGCGAGCAGATCGCCACGCCCGCGCCCGTTGACGTTTGTAATTCCTTTGCCGCGCAGTTTAAAGATTTGCCCGCTTTGCGTGCCGGATGACACTTTCAGGTGCGCCCTGCCTTCAAGCGTGGGCACGTCAATCTCGCCGCCCAAGGTCGCAACAGAAAAAGGGATCGGCACTTCACAATACAGATCATCGCCTTCGCGCTGAAAAATCTTATGCTCCTTAATGTGTATGACAACATAAAGGTCGCCCGGAGGACCGCCGCGAGTGCCCGCCTCACCATTGCCTAACGAGCGCAAGCGCGAGCCCTCCCTGATTCCGGACGGTATTTTCAGTTTAACCCGGCTCAATTTTTCCACGCGTCCTTCGCCCCGGCATTTCTGACACGGTTTCTCAACGACTTCGCCAGCACCGCGACAGCGAGGACAGGTCTGCGAAACGTGAAAAAATCCGCGGGAACTAATCACCTGTCCACGGCCGCCACATGTTGAACAAGTAATCGTGCGCGAGCCTGGTTCTGCGCCGCTGCCCTTGCACTTGTCGCAGGTGTCGAGTTTCGCGATCTCAATCTCTTTCTCGGCGCCAGACGCTGCCTCCTCCAGCTTGATCTGCATGTCGTAACGCAAATCGGATCCGCGCCTCCGATCTTCTGCACGTTCGCCGCCTCCGAAGAATGTCTCGAAAATTCCGCCGCCGAATCCGCCGCCGCCGAAGACCTCCCGGAAAATCTCGAACGGATCGTGGAAAACACCGCCGCCGAAACCGGCGCCACCTGGCGCAAACGCCGCGTGGCCAAAACGATCGTAGGCAGCGCGCTTGTTGGGATCGATCAAGACATCATACGCTTCACCTAACTCCTTGAACTTTTCCTCGGAGTGCGGGTCGTCCGGATTCTTATCTGGATGAAACTTGACCGCCAGCTTGCGATAGGCGCGTTTGACTTCCTCATCGGTGGCGCTTCGTTCAACGCCCAGCACTTCGTAGTAATCGCGTTTTTCAGTAGCCATTTTCTAAATCCTACTCTTGCTCATGCTGATGCTCCGGCTCGATAATCGACATAGAGCACGAGCAAGAGCAGGAGGAGTTCCAGAGCTACTTTGCTCGGCCACTGGAAACAACCACTTTCGCAGGCCGCAGCAAACGGTCCTTCAACCGGTAACCGCGCCGGGTCTGGCGCACCACAATTCCTTCGGGGACTCGATCACTCGGCTCATGAGCGATAGCTTCGTGCGCGTTGGGGTCGAACGTTTTCCCCTCAGCCTCGATCGGTTGCAATCCATTTTCAGCTAGCAAATCGCTAAGTTGTTTTTGGACGAGAACCATTCCGGAATAAATGGGAGAGTCCGCGCCCTGCTCTTTTGCTGCTGCGAGGCCAAGCTCAAAATTGTCAATAATTCCCACCAAGCGCTCCAGCAAAGAGCTGTTGGCATATTTGATAGCATCTTCTTTTTCGCGCGCGGAACGTTTCTTGTAATTCTCGAAGTCGGCCTGACTTCGCAACGCGAGATCGCGAAACCGGTCGAGGTCGGCTTGCAACCCAGCCATCGGATCGTCCTCGTTTTGCGCGGCATCGGGCCCAGGCGCAACGGATGAAGGGACGGAACCTGACGACGCCGATTTTTTCATTTGTTTGTTTTGTTCAGTAACAGGAATTTTTTTCATGTTTTACGAATCGCAATCAAAGTGATGTCGTCGTTTTGAGGAATCGAACCGGTAAAGTCGCGAACGTCCTCGATGATTTTCCTTACAATTGCTTGCGCCCCATTGGTCGCACTGGCACGAACCGACTGCATCATGCGCTCGAGGCCGAACTCGTCTCCCTCGGCGTTCAGCGTTTCGGTCACGCCGTCGGTGTAGAGAACGAGGCAATCGTCGCGTTCGAGCGGGACAGCGAAGTCAGTCGTTAGCCTATCGAACACACTACCACTGTCAATGCCCACGACCATCCCGGGGGATTTTATTGGCGTAACGGTGTCTGACTGGCGCCTGTAAAGCAATGGAGCGTCGTGTCCTGCGCGCGCGAGCGTGACCCCATCCCGTTGGTGGTTTAGGATCAGATACGCCATGCTGATAAACATGTCTTCCTTGATATCGGGGTAGAGCTGGCGGTTCACCTTTCGCAAAACATCGGCTGGAGACGGATTGCGAGCCGCCTCCGCACGTAGGACGCTGCGGCAAATCGCCATGATGAGCGATGCGGGCACGCCTTTGCCTGACACGTCTGCAATGGCCACACCGAGTCGTTCTTCGTCGACCTGAATGTAATCGAAGTAATCACCGCTGACCTGGCGGGCAGGCGCATTAATGCCGCTAATTTGAAAGCCGTTAATGGCCGGCGCTTCCGATGGAAGGAGGATGCGCTGAATATCCCGCGCAATCTCGAGATCGTGATCAAGTCGCTTCTTTTCGTTCGCCATGGAATAAATGATGGCGTTGTAGAGGGCAAAAGCGGATTGTTCGGCGATCGATTTAAAAACAACAAAGTCTCCCTGCGAAAAAGGTTGGCCCGCCGGGCCCTGCGCCAGCGCCAGAACGCCCAAGTCCTGGTTTCCATACCGAAGTGACGCGGCCATGATCGACGCGCTCCCGAACGCGCTGCCACGCAATTTTGCCAGTTCCGGCGCCTCGGAAAACTCGGCGATGCAGACGGACTGTCCTGTCTGCCAGATCCGTCCAATGAACCCCTCACCCGGGCCGATCGTGTGCAACCGTAGAAAGCTCTCGAGCGCGATGGGAGCAGCCGCCGCTTGTTGCAAGATATTTGGGGGAACGTCCACCAGCGGAGGACAGCCCTTGGAGATAAACGCTGGAGTAAGTTTTCCGCCTGTTCGATCGGTCACGTAAAGCGCCCCGCCGTGCGCGTCCAGAACACGCGTAGCGCCTTCGACAATGAGCCGGTGCAACTCCTGAGGCCGAATGGTTTCCCGGAAAGCTTCGCCGAGGCCATGCAAAAAATCGAAGACAAGCGTTTCCTCGACCTGAATTTCTTCATGAGAGCGCTCCAGCCTTCGAATCCGCCGTAACTGAAACCAAGCGGTAATAATCCATCCGGCGACAGACGCGACAAGCAGTCCGAGAAGAAGAGGCGGCCACATCATGCAAGGGCCAGCTTACTTTGAAGGCGTCTCGTGATGAAGGTCTTGTCTTAAGAAATCGAGAACGTCTTTAAAACGAAGGATATTTTCCGCCGCGGCCTCACAAAGCGCCTCATGCGCTTCCAGCATTGTCTCCGTTTGTTCCTTTTTCCTATCCGCGGGCGACCGGACTGCAGGGGTTTGCTCGAGGGCTCCGCAGTCGGGAGGACTGGCACCGTTAGCACGAATATCGAATATCTGATCCAAGCCCAACCCGGAGAGAAGATCCTGGCTGCGGTTTCCACAGTGAACGATATGAAGATGTCCATGCCCTAGCTCCTTCAATCGAAGCGCCACGCTGGCCATTGTTCCCATGAATGTGGAATCCATCATGGCGCAATCCGCCAAGTCCACCACAAATTCGCGATAACCGCGGTCCAACATCTCACGCGCGAACTCCTTGAGATTGCCGCTGTTGAGGAAACTACCTTTCCCCTCCACTTTCACCCACACGGTTGGGCCGCTCACCCCTACTTGAATAGATGAGTCCACAGTTACTACCCAAAAGA
>WNGE01001147.1_pt1 | contig 56285 bp, 60 predicted proteins | sample 5400651 | NCBI WGS metagenome assembly WNGE01 (sample SAMN13153370, study PRJNA577476) | soil metagenome | isolation source: 60 cm soil or saprolite under grassland replicate 2 | place: USA:California | collected 2016-06-15 | reverse complement strand
CGTGAAGCCAGTGCTCGATCCGAATCTCATGCGCGCGTAGGCCGAGCTCCTTCAGCTCGGCCTCGACGATCGGGCGCGCCAGCCGCGCCTCCTCGCGGGTGGGCGTGTAGACGAAGACGACGTCGCCCTCGTTCGAGACTGCGAGCCTGCGCGCCTTCAGCTCCTTCGCCAGCTCCCTCCCCTCGGAGCCGAGGTCGAGTCCCAGCCGGGCGAGGAAATCGTTCGCATGCCCTTCCTCCTCGAGCTCGACCCGAAGCCGCCAGTCGTCGCGCGCCATGGGGAGAACTTACCGCCTCATTCGAGGTGTGACGCTCTTGCAAGCGGGGATAAGGGACGCATGCCTACCAAGAGCGACATCGTCGCCGAACAGCTCGCCGAGCTGAGACAGGACCTGCGCGAGCTCTGGGTCGCGGTGACGGCGGACCCGAAGAAGCAGGCACGCAAGGAGCGGCTGTGGTCGATCCTGGCCGGAGTCCTAGCCGCGGTCGCGACCATAGGCGCCCGGCGGATCGCCACCAAGGCGTGGGCCGTCTTGACGGGAGAGCCGCCGCCTCCGGCCCAGAAGGCCGAGGAGGAGGCGGCTCGTACGAAGCAGGCGGTTCGGCAGTGACGGTCGAAGCCGACCGCCGCCAGCGCCGCCAGACGGGGCCGCAGCCGCAGCCCGAGCACGACGAGCCGCGGCTCGAGGATCCGACGCCGGCGAAGCTGAGCAAGCGCGACTATCTCGCGATCCTGAAGCGGGCCGGCAGAGAGGCGCTCGACGACAACATCACGAACCTGGCCGCGGCGCTTGCCTACTACGCGTTCCTGGCGATCCCGTCCGCGCTGCTCGTCGCACTCGGCGTCTTCAGCTTGCTCGCCGGCCCCGACACCGTCGCCAGCCTCGTGGACACGCTCGGCAAGGTGATGCCCGGCCAGGCCACCAGCCTGCTCCGGAGCAACCTCACCAACATGACGCACAACCAGGCGGCGGGCGTCGCGATCATCAGCGTCGGCGGGCTGCTGGCGGTCTGGTCGCTCGGCGGGGCGATGCAGAACGTGATGTGGGCGCTGAACGTGGCCTACGACCGCAAGGAGACGCGCGGCTTCGTCCGCCGCCGGCTCGCGGCCTGGGCCATGTTGCTGCTCGTTCTGGTTGGGTTCGCGCTCTCGTTCGGACTGCTCGTGCTCGGGCCCCAGCTGTCGAAGTGGATCGGTGACGCCGTCGGCGAGGGGACGCTCGTGAACGCGGTCTGGTGGGCAGCGCAGTGGCCGATCTTGATCGGCGGGTTGCTCTTCGCCTTCGCGGGCATCCTCTACCTGGGCCCGAACGTCGAGCATCCGCGCTGGCGCTTCCTGACCTTCGGCGCGGTCGTGGCGGTCACGATCTGGCTGGCCGCGTCCGGCTTGTTCGCGCTCTACGTGAGCATGTTCGGCTCGTACAACAAGACCTGGGGCACGCTCTCGGCGGTCGTGGTCTTACTAACCTGGTTCTGGCTGAGCGGCCTCGCGCTCCTGCTCGGGGCGGAGATCAACGCGGAGGCGGAGCGAAGCCGGGAGCTGCGTCGCGGAGAGCCGGCCGAGGTCGAGCTTCAAGCGCCGACGAAGACGTAGTTGCACTATCCACGCTCGTGCGTTAGAACCAGCGCATCCCGGCAGGCGTCGCCACCACGAGGTTCGCCTTGGCCGTTGCGTTCGTGGCCTTCATCGGCGGCGCGGCAGGCTCGGGCACGGCTGCGCCGCAGGAGAACACGACCATCAAGCACGTCGCCGCCGGAACGCTCGCTCTCCCTGCCGCGCTGGCGGGCGGACGCGGCGGCGGGATTGCCGCCGACGCGGCAGGAAACCTCTATGTCGGCGTCACGAAGAAGGAAGAGTCGTTCGTCGCCGTGTACGACTCCTCCGGCACGTTTCTCCGGCACTGGCTGATCGACAAGCGCTCGCTCGTGCTGCGACTCGACGACGTCAGGCTGGCGGTCGGGCCAGAAGGACACGTTTACGTCGCGCCGCAGCATGCGTCCTCGCCCGACGAGCTGATCAAGGTGTTCACGCCTGAGGGCTCCCCGGTCCGGTCTTTCGGCCAGGGCTCGCATCTGAGCGAGGTGACGGACATCGAGGTCGACTCCTCCGGGAACGTCTTCGTGACCAGCCGGGCCCGGCGCGGCGAAGGAGTCCCCGACGACGTCGTCGTCAAGTTCGACGCGGCAGGTCAAGTGACCGCGCGCTTCGCGCCCTTCCCCGGGGACCGCGGTCAGGTCGGGAACGATCTCGACGGCGTCGCACTCGCCTCCGATGGCTCGATCTTTGTCGGCACCGACAAGCGGAAGACACCGATCGTTCACCTCGACTCAGCGGGTCGCAGGCTTCGGGGATCGGATTTCGCGATCGCCCTCCCCGGGGCCCTCAACGACGTCGACGACGTCGACCTCGCCGGTGGGCGGCTGTACGTATCCGGTTACCTCGGCGAGCAGAAGGCACCGATCGCCCTCGCCGTCCTCTCGCCCGAGGGGCGGGTACAGGACACGATCGCCGGGCGTGCGCACTACGTCGCAGTGGGCCCGCGAGTTCACCTTTCCGGCTACGAGAAGGCCACACGTCTCGCAAGCCACGGCGCGGGGAATGTCTCCCAATACCGCCCTGTCCCGGCGGCGCCGGGTGCGGAACAAACCGTGGCCCATGCCGACTGCGGCGGAGGGAATGTCTTGGACGGGCAGACGTCTCGCGGCGGGTCGGTGCTTCGGGTCCAGGCCCGCAAGGCGCCTTCGTGCCTCGCATACTTTGCGCAGAAGGGGAGCCTGTGGCCAGGTGACGACTGCGAGCCGATTCGGGGATACCTCGGCGGCGAGCCACTCGAGGTTCTGCCGTTGATTCGCAAGAACGGCGAAGTATTAGTCCAGGCTTTGCCAGGCGAGCTCCGGAGTGGAACGATGATCCTCCAGTGGGCCTGTTACCCAGGGGGCATTTTGGATGTCCGCTACGAGAACAAGGGCGAGGTCGAGCTCTACGACCCGAGCGGCGTCGTGCAGGATTCGAAGACGCGAAAGCTGCTCCAGGCCGCAACGGTGAGGCTCGAGTTCTCGCCCACCAAGGCGGGCCCTTTCGGGACTCCCGCCCTGAGCCTGATGGATCCGCAGCTCAATCCTCAGCTCACCGCGCGTGACGGCGCGTTCGGCTGGGACGTCGCGCCCGGCTACCGGCGTCTCCGCGTCAGGGCCTTCGGCTTCCGGCCGCTCAGGAGCAAGGTCTACAAGATCCCACCCGAGGTGACCGGGCTCGAGCTGCGCCTGAGGCGCGACGCGCCGCAGCAGGCTCGGCTGCTCGACCCCTTCGCCGGGAGGGCCGGGAAGGTCAGGCTCGGGTCGCGATCTGCGCGGACGCGCGTCGCAGGGCTGAGGTTGAAGCTCGTCCGCGGCAAGGTCCGGCGAATCGACGTGCGTTCCAAGGCATACCGCACGGCCGTCGGTGTGCGACTGGGCTCGCCGGTGCTTGCGTTCAAGAAGGCCTATGCGAGTCAGGTCACCCCCGCCGACCGGCGGGCGACCAAGGTGCTGACTCGCTATCGCATCGGCAAGGCGTTCTTCACGATCCGCAAGGAGCGCGTCGCCGCGATCGTGCTGGGCCGCTAGGACCGGCGCCGCCGCGTACTCCGCGAACGGCCGGTCGGCGACGCGGTCGGCGCACTAGCCGCTCCTCATCGCCGGCATGCTCGTCGCCTTTGCGGGGATCCTGTACCTCGGCCCGAACGTCGACTTCCGCGGTGGCGCTTCCTGAGCTTCGGCGCCGTGATCGCGGTCGTGATCTGGCTCGCCGCGTCCGGGCTGTTCGCGGTCTACGTCAGCATGTTCGGGTCGTACAACAAGACCTGGGGCGCGCTCTCGGCCGTGGTCGTGCTGCTCATCTGGTTCTGGCTGAGCGCAGTCGCGCTCCTGCTCGGAGCCGAGATCAATGCCGAGGCCGAGCGCAGCCGCGAGGTACGGCGCGGCGAGCGGGCCGAGGTCGAGCTCCAGGCTCCCGCGAAGGCTTAAGCGTCGGTCTGAAGCAGGTCGAGACGCCAGTCGTAGCACTGCATGAAGCTGCCCGGCGGGTACTCGAACTCACACTCCTCGACCAGCGTGAACCCCAGCTTCCGGCAGATCGCGTTCGACGCCGCGTTGCCGACGGACGGGAACGCGTGCAGGAACCGGTGCTTCCCGTCCGACCTGGCCATTTCGATCGCCCGTCCGGTTCCCAGTCCCGCGATGCCGCGTCCCTGGAACGACGGCAGTACGAACCATCCGATCTCGTAGACGTCCTCGCCGCGCCAGGTCTTGTCCCAGTAACCGACCGAGCCGAGAGCTTCGCCTGTGGCTCGGTCGACGATCTTGAACATCCGGCCCGTACCGGAATCCGCGAGCCGCTCGAAGCGGGCTTGCCGTTCCACGAGCTTCTCGGGGCTCTCCGGTCCGCCGAGGTGCTCCATCATCGCTGGGTCGCCGAGCAGCTTCTCCAGGAGCGGGAGATCGCCCTCGCCCCACGGCTCGAGGCCGACCTCAGGCCGCTGCAGTAGCCCTGACCTCCGCGAGTGTGCTTCCGACGACCCGGTCCGAGACGCCCGTCTGGTCGAGGTACTTGGTGATGCCGCCGAGCCAGAAGGGCCAGCCCGCTCCGAGCAGGAGCGCCGTGTCCACGTCGGCGGCCTCCGCGACGACGCCCTCGTCGAGCATGTGGCGCACCTCGTCGGCGATCGCCTCGAGCGCCGCTTCGTGGATCTCCTCGACCGTGCGCGGGCTCTGCTCGACGACGACCACTTCGTCCTTTCCCTCGGCGTAGTTGGCGAGGGTCGGGGAAAGCGGGAACCGGTCGGGATAGGCCTCGTGCATCGTCTCGAGTACGTGGTTCGCGACCCGCGGGCCGACCATCTGCAGGAGCACCGACGGGGCCATCGGCAGCCCAAGCCGCAGGATCGCCTCGTCGGTCTCCTCGACCGTGTTGCCGTGCTCGATCGCGTCCATCAGGACACTCGTCATCCGGGTCAGCACGCGGTTGACGACGAAGCCGGGAGCGTCGCGGGCGAGCACCGGGCGCTTGCGCAGCCGCGTCGCGACCTCGTAGACGTTGAAGAAGTGGAGCCCGGCGACCCGCTCCGGATGCTCGAGGTCGGCGGCCATCTCGGTGACCGATAGCGCGGACGTGTTCGTCGCCAGCACGCACTCGGGCGACACGATCTGCTCCAGCTCCGCGAAAACTTGCTTCTTGACGCCGACTTCCTCGAACACTGCCTCGAGCACGAAGTCGCAGTCCGCGAATCCGTCGTAGCCGGTGGAGCCGGATGCGAGCGAGTGCAGGAAGCGCGCCTTGTCTTTCGAGATCCGCCCGCGGGCGGCGGCTCCCTGGAGCTCCTCGCCGATCGCCTCGAGCGCCTCGTCGGCGATCTCCTGCTTGATGTCGCGGATCACGAGCGGCAGCTCGAGCCGGCGCAGGAACAGCGTCGCGAGCTGTCTCGCCATCAGGCCCGCGCCGACGATCCCGACCTTGCGCACGGGGCGCGGCTCGGCCTCGGGCAGGCCGGGCTTCCGCTTCGCGCGCCGCTCGACGAGGTCGAAGGAGTAGAGGGACGCGCGCGCCTGCCTGCCGAGGATCAGCTCGGCGACGGCTTCCTCCTCGGCCCGGTAGCCCTCTTCGACCGTCCGCTGCGTCGAGCCCTCGATCAGCTCGAGGGCGCGGTAGGGAGCGGGCGCGGCGCCGTGAATCGAGTCGTCGAGCTGCGCGCGCGCGCGGCCTACGGCCTCCTCCATCCCCGACAGGTCGGGCTCGTCGCGTTCGAAACCGCCCGCCTCCGCCAGCGCGACCGCGAACGCGAGCGAATCGTCGACGAACTCCGCGGGCTCGAGCAGCCGGTCCGCGAGCCCCGCCTCGACGGCCTCGGGCCCGGTCAGCATCCGGTTCTGCCGCAGCGGGTTCTGGACGACGAACCTGATCGCGGTCTTCGGGTCGACGAGCCGCGACACGAGCTGCGTCCCGCCCCAGCCGGGGATGATGCCGAGGAAGCACTCAGGCAGTGCGAAATGTCGGACGGAGCTCGAGATCGTCCGTGCCTTGCAGTGAAGGGCGATCTCGACCCCGCCGCCGAGACAGGCGCCGTTGATCGCGGCGACCGTTGGAAACGGGAGCGCACGGATGCGCCCGAACAGCTCGTGCCCGGCGCGACTGCCCGCGATCGCCTCGTCGCGGGAGCTGATCTTGGGGAACTCGTCGATATCGGCGCCGGCGCAGAAGACGAACGGCTTCCCCGTCAGGACCATCGCCGCCCAGTCGCCCGATTCGAGCTCCGAGACGACACGGTCTGCCGACTCGAACGCGCTCCGGCCGAGCACGGTCGGCTTCGTGTAGTCGGCGCCGTTGTCCATCGTCACGAGCGCGACCGGGCCGGCCTGCGTTTCGACGCGGTTCAGGAAGAAGCGCGTGTCAGGCACGTTCCCACACGATCGCGGCGCCCATCCCCATCCCGACGCACAGCGCCGTCAACCCGTACCGCACCTGTGGCCTCTCCTTGAAGCCGTAGGCGAGCTGGGCCATCAGCCGCACTCCCGTCGCGGCCAGCGGATGCCCGCAGGCGATCGCGCCTCCGTAGGGGTTGAGCCGCTCGTCGCCCGGCTCGACTCCCATCCCGTCGCACCAGGTCAGCACCTGGACGGCGAACGGCTCGTTCAGCTCGAACAGGCCGATGTCGTCGAGCGTGAGCCCGGTCTGCTCGAGGACGGCCCGCGTCGCGGGGACCGGGCCGATCCCCATCAGCTCCGGCTCGACGCCTGCGAATGCGAAGCCGACGAGCCGCATCTTCGGCTCGAGCCCGAGCTCGGCCGCGGCTTGCTCCGAGGCGAGGATGCAGGCGGTGGCCCCGTCGGTCAGCCCGGCGGAGTTGCCGGCCGTGACGCGCCCGCCGGGGCGGAACGGAGTGGAGAGGTCCGCGAGGCCCTCCATGCTCGTGTCGGGCCGCAGGAACTCGTCGCGGTCGGCCACCCGCCAGCCTTCGTCGCCGAAGACGGACATCGGGACGACGGTCTCGCGCATGACGCCGTTCTGCCAGGCGGCGGCCGCCCGCTGCTGCGACCGGACGGCAAAGGCATCCGCGTCCTCCTTCGTGAGCTGGGGAAAACGGTCGTGGAGGTTCTCGGCGGTCGCGCCCATCGTCACCGCGGATGCATCCACGAGCGAATCGGCGATGAAGCGAGGGTTGAAGTCGACGTCCTCGCCCATCGGGTGGTGGCCCATGTGCTCGACGCCGCCGGCGACGACGACGTCTGCGGCGCCGAGCCCGATCTCACCGGCACCTGCCGTCACCGCCGTGAGCGCGCCGGCGCACATCCGGTCGACCGCGAATCCGGGCACCGTCTGCGGAAGACCGGCGAGCAAGGCGACGTCGCGACCCATCGTCAGGCCCTGGTCGCCGACTTGGGCGGTGGCGGCGAAAATCACATCTCCGATCCGCTCGGGCGGCAGCTTGGAGTTGCGGCGCAGCACCTCGCGCACGACCTTGACGGCCATGTCGTCGGCCCGGGTGCGCCAGAAGACACCCTTGGGGCCGGCGCGGCCAAAGGCCGTCCTCACGCCGTCCACGTATACGACTTCACGAAGCTCGCGGGGCACAGGATGAGTCTAGGGTTCGGCGCGATGCAGTGGGCGGAGCACCTGGCGCGCGAAGAGGAGCGCTATCGGGACGGTGAGGCGCGGCTGGCGGAGATCGACGATCCCGATACGAGACAGCGCCAGCTGACGAGGATGGGCAACGCCGCCGGAGGAGCGGGGCTCTCGCTGCTGATGCAGGGGCAGCAAGGCGCGGCGGCCGAGTGGTTCGCGCGCGCCGCCGAGCGGTACCGAGAGAGCTTCACGGACGCGCCGCCGGGGAGCTGGGGGCGGCCGATCGGCGCACTCAAGTCGCGGCTGCTCGCGGGCGACTGGGAGCGGGCGGAGGACGAGGCCCGGTGGGCGCTCGAGCTCGGCGCGGCGAAGGCGGAGTCGCCGATCGGCAAGTACGCCGGCTGCCTCGCGCTGCTCGTGCTCGGCCGGGACCGCGAGGCGCGTGTGCTCGCGGACGACCTGCGTACCCACGAAGGCTTTCCGGCGGACGTGGCAGACGCGCTCGCGATGATCACCGCCCAGGACGTGGCGGGTTACATGCTGGCCGCCGAGAGCGTGCTCGAGTCGTTCGAGACTCGGGACGAGTACCTCGAGGACATCCCCGTCGCGGACACGGTGATGGTCCTGCAGGCGCTGGCCGAACAGCGCGAGATGGCGGCCGAGCTGGAGTCGCAGCTCCTGCCGAAGTTGCAAAGTTGACACGACCCCGACACTGACGCGCGCGCAGTTCTGGAGTAGCATCGACGCCGGGTGGCGGGTGGACGAATCCCCACCCGGGTGGGGCAGTACTAGGGACCAGGCTGGGAGGTGAGCTGCGCGGCTGCCTCGCGGTCGAGCACGGCCACCGTCTCCCCCTCGGCCGAGCGGACGAGGCTCCCGGGCGTCGCCGGGCTCGGCGGCTCTCCGAAGGCGCGCCTCGCGGCATCTGTCTTGTCCACTCCGACGGCGAGGAAGATCATCTCCCGGCAGTTCGCGAGCGCCGGAATGGTGAGCGTGATCCGCTCCACGAACGGCTCGTGCTTCGCCTCCGCGGGGACGGCCAGCCGGTCGCGAATCTCGAGCGTGGGCGCGTGCGGAAACAGGGAGGCGGTGTGCCCGTCGGGACCGAGCCCGTTCAGCACGAAGTCGAATGTGATTCCCCGCAGCTCCTGCTCATACTCGGCGGCCGCCTGCTTGGGTTCGAGCTCGCCCTTGATCCGGTGCACCGCCGCCGGCGGCCGTTCGAGCCGGTCGAGCAGCGCGTCCTTGACCATCCCGAAGTTCGAGCGCTCGTCGTCCGGCGGCACGCAGCGCTCGTCCCCCCACCAGACCTCGGTCCCGCTCCAGTCGGGCTCCAGCTCAGCCGCCAGCTCGTAGGCGCGCCGCGGCGTACCGCCGCCGGTCAGGACGACGTGGCCGCTGGAGCGAGCGACCGCGGCGAGCCGTTCGGCAACCCAGCGCGCAGCCGACTCGGCGTCATCCTCGATCTGAAGCCGGACGTCTATAGCTCCCCCGCCGCCAGCTCGCGCGAGCGCTCCATCGCCGCCTGGATCGCGTTCAGGAACGCCGCGCGCACCCCGGCTCGCTCGAGCTCCCGGATCGCGCGGATCGTCGTCCCGCCCGGCGACGTCACGGCCTCGCGCAGCTCGACTGGATGGATCTTCTCGTCGCGGAGCAGCTTGGCCGTCCCGAACATCGTCTGGATCACCAGCTGCGTCGAGACTTCGCGCGAGAGGCCGAGCAGGATCCCGGCCTCGATCATGGCCTCGGAGAGGAGCGCGAAGTAGGCCGGCCCCGAGCCGGAGACGGCCGTGACCGCGTCCATGTACCGCTCGGGCACGCGGACGACGCGGCCGAGGTGCGAGAGCACCTCCTCCGCCAGCTCGAGATGGGTGTCGTCGGCGTGCGCGCCCGCGCACACGCCCGCGATCGCCTCGTGCACGACCGCCGGAGCGTTGGGCATCGACCGCACCACCGGTACGCCGGGCGTGATCCGCTCCTCGATCATCGCCGTCGGGATCGCGGCGGCCACGGAGAGCACCGTCTGCTCCGGCGAGAGGACGGCGCCGATCTCACCGAGCAGCACCGGGAAGTCTTGCGGCTTGACCGCGATCACGACCACGGCGGCTCCGGACACGGCTGCCTCGTTCGAGAGCGTCGTCTCGATCCCGTAGCGATCGGCGAGCTCCGCGATCCGCTCCTCGCGCCTCCCGGTCGCGACGATCTCGCGCGGCTCACGCCAGCCGGAGCTCAACAGCCCGGCGATCAGCGACTCGCCGATCGTGCCGGCGCCGAGGACGGCCAATCGCCGCTCGTCCACTGCCATGGGGGGGAGTCTAGGCCGCGGCACGAAACCGGATGAGCCCGCGCCCGAGCCCGGCGAGCAAGTAGACGCTCGCGAGGCCGGCCCACTCGCCGTAGGGCTCGAGCAGCGCCGCGGTCTCGGCGGTCTCGACGCGCCTGCCGTTCGCCGGCGAGCAGAGCTTGATCAACCCGAGGTCGCCGACGAGCCCCTGCTCGGTGCGCCCGAGCCCCTGCAGGCAGACGACGCCCGTCGACCACGGGCCGAGGCCGGGCTCGCGCGCGAGTCGCTTGGCGACCGAGTAGGTCGGCAGCGCGTGCAGCCGCTCGAGGTCGATCGAGCGGCACAGCCGCACCAGCGCGGCCGCTCTCCGCGCGTGCAGCCCGAGCCGGCGCAGCTCGGCCGTCCCGAGCCGGCCGAGGCTGTCGGCGGTCGGCGGCTCCCAGAGCCCGGAGGGATGACGCGGCGAGGTCCGGCGGATGATGTTGCGCTCGATCTCCTTCGCCTGGTGCCAGGTGACGAGCTGTCCGGCGAGCGCGCGCAGCAGAGCGTGCGCCACGGTGGCGAGGCGGAGCGGCCGCAGGCCGCGCAGCACAAGCGTGGCGCGGCCGATCAATGGATCGTCGGCGAAGCGCTCGAGGAACTCGGAGTGATCGTCGTCGAGCCCCAGCACGAAGCGGAGCCGGTCGAGCCCCGCTTCGCTCTCCGAGCGGATCAGGACGATTCCGTCAGGACGCTGCCAGGCGCCCGCGACCTCGCCGCCGGGCAGAGCAACCGTCAGCCTGCCGTTCCGGAACTGCCGAGTCGCGTCGGTTGCGAGTCGTGCCGAGAGCCGCAGCGAGTACGGGCCGCTGGGCCGGATCGGCGTCTCGAGAGCCACGAAGCCAACGATAGGGATCGCGTCCGACGCGTGACGTCGAGAAGCTCTTTCGCAACGTCTCAACTCGATCGTCCGCAGCGATGGAGGCAAACTTGGCGTCGTAGAGAAACATCTCGGGCTCCTCTCTCTTGAGATCAAGTATCTTTAGATCAAAAGAGTAGCACTGATAAGGCTTGACGTCAAGACTTTTTGTGTCAAGATAATCAGCCATGAGAAGGCGCGCTCAGGAGCAGGACCACGTCGATCGCTTCCTGAAGGAGTTCGCGGAGAGCTTCCCCTCGGTCGATCTCACGGTCGAGGGGATCGTCGACCGCATCAACGGCCTGAACCGCCGGATCCTTCGGGAGATGGAGGAAACGCTCCAGGACTTCGACCTCACCTTCGGCGAGTACAAGGTCCTCGGCTCGCTCCGCCGAGCCGGCCCGCCCTATCGCCGCTCGCCCGGGGAGCTCGCGAAGCAGGAGGAGCTGTCGAGCGGGGCGATGACGAACCGGCTCGACCGACTCGAGCAGGCCGGTTTCGTCCGGCGGATTCCGGACCTCGCGGATCGTCGCTCGATTCAAGTCGAGCTCACCGAGGCGGGCAAGCGCGCGTGGGAAGACGCGTTCGCCGCGCAGGCCGAGAAGGAGGCGCTGGTCGCCTCCGCGCTCGGGTCGCAGGAGCGGGAGGAGCTGAATTCGCTGCTTCGCGGGATGATGCTCGCCTTCGAGCAGCGGGAGGCCGGGCAGAAGTCCAAGATGTAGGCGTGGCGGAGTCGATCGATCCCGGCGCCGACATCGGGCACGTCCACCTGAAGGTTTCCGACCTCGACCGCGCGCTCGCCTTCTACCGCGACGTGCTCGGCTTCGAGTTGATGCTTCGCCACCGGGACGAGGCGGCGTTCCTGAGCGCCGGCGGCTACCACCACCACATCGGCCTGAACACATGGCAGAGCCGGGGCGGCTCACCCCCGCCGCCCGGCACGACGGGCCTGTTCCACGTCGCGATTCGCTATCCGAGCCGCCAGGCGCTCGCGAAGGCCGTCCGGCAGGTGGTCGAAGCGGGGATCCCACTCACAGGAGCCTCGGACCACGGGGTCAGCGAAGCGATCTACCTCCGCGATCCCGACCAGAACGGGATCGAGCTGTACCACGACCGCCCCAAGGAGGAGTGGCCGCGGGCGCCAGACGGCAGCTTCGCGATGATCACGGAGCCGCTCGACGTCGGCGCGCTGCTTGCCGACGCCTGATCCCCGGGCTTCGGTGCTATACCTAGAGCTGTACAGATGGCGAAGCCTGTAGAGCAGCTCGACCAGGTCGTGATCCGCTTCGCCGGCGACTCCGGAGACGGGATGCAGCTCACCGGCGGCCGGTTCACGAGCGAGACGGCCATGGTCGGCAACGACCTTTCGACTCTGCCCGACTTCCCGGCCGAGATCCGCGCCCCCGCGGGCTCGCTCCCGGGCGTCTCGGGATTCCAGATCCACTTCTCCGACCACGACATCCTCACGCCGGGCGACAACCCGAACGTGCTCGTGGCGATGAACCCGGCCGCGTTGCGCACGAACATCAGGGACCTCGCGCGCGGGGGGACGCTGATCGTCAACACCGACGCCTTCACCGACCGCAACCTCGACAAGGCCGGCTACACGGCGAGCCCGCTCGACGACGATTCGCTCAGCGAGTACCAGGTTCACCGGGTGCCGCTGACCTCGCTCACGATCGAGGCGCTGAAGGAGTTCGACGTCACCAAGCGCGAGGCGGAGCGCTCGAAGAACATGTTCGCGCTCGGGCTGATGTCGTGGCTGTTCACGCGTCCGACCGAGGGAACGATCTCCTTCCTGGAGAAGAAGTTCGCCTCCAAGCCGGAGATCGCGCAGGCGAACATCAGAGCCTTCCAGGCCGGCTACGCCTTCGGTGAGACAGCCGAGGCCTTCACGGCGCAGTACGAGGTCAAGCCGGCGAAGCTCCCGCCCGGCACGTACCGGAACGTGACAGGGAATCAGGCGCTCGCGATGGGTCTGGTAGCGGCGTCGACCCAGAGCAAGCTGCCCCTGTTCCTCGGCGCCTATCCGATCACTCCCGCCTCGGGGATCCTCGAGGAGCTCTCCCGCTACAAGCATTTCGGGATCCGCACCTTCCAGGCCGAGGACGAGATCGCAGCCGTCGGCGCGGCCCTCGGGGCGTCGTTCGGAGGAGCGCTCGGAGTCTCGACCTCGAGCGGCCCCGGCGTCGTCCTGAAGATGGAGACGATCGGGCTTGCGGTTGCGCTCGAGCTGCCGCTGTTGATCCTCGACATCCAGCGCGCCGGCCCCGCGACGGGGATGCCGACCAAGCCGGAGCAGGCCGACCTCCTGCTCGCGCTGTACGGGCGGCACGCCGAATCGCCCGTCCCGGTCGTCGCCGCCTCGACGCCGGGGGGCTGCTTCGACGCCGCGATCGAGGCGGCGCGGATCGCGCTGAAGTACCGGACGCCGGTATTCCTGCTCTCGGACGCCTATCTCGCCAACGGCTCCGAGCCATGGCTGATCCCGGATGCCTCCACGCTTCCCGACATCTCGGTCGAGTTCGCCGACAAGCCCAACCACGAGGGCGCGTTCCAGCCGTATCTCCGCGACGCGGAGACGCTCGCACGGCCCTGGGCGATCCCGGGGACGCCGGGGCTCGAGCACCGAATCGGCGGTCTAGAGAAGGCCGAGGGCACGGGGAACGTCTCCTACGACCCGGACAACCACGACTACATGGTTCGGATCCGGGCGCGGAAGGTGGCCGGCATCGCAGCCGACATCCCCGAGCTCGAGGTGGACGACGACGACGGCGCCGAGCTGCTCGTCCTCGGTTGGGGCGGGACCTACGGCCCGATCGCGGCCGCGGTGCGGCGGGTGCGGAAGAACGGCGGCAAGGTCGCACACGCGCACTTCACGCACCTGAATCCGCTCCCGCGCAACACGAAGGACGTGCTCACGCGCTACGACAAGGTGCTCGTCCCGGAGATGAACCTCGGCCAACTGTCGAAGCTGATCCGCGCCGAGTTCCTCGTCGACGCGGTCGGCTACAACAAGGTGCGCGGGCTTCCGTTCACCTCGTCCGAGCTCGCGGACGCGATTGCGGGGATGCTGTGAGCGAGAACGGCCAAAACGGTGACGGGCTGATCCAGCTCACCGCCAAGGACTTCAAGACCGACCAGGAGGTCCGCTGGTGCCCGGGCTGCGGCGACTACGCGATCCTGGCCGCGGTTCAGAGCTTCATGCCCGAGCTCGGGATCGCGCGCGAGAACATCGTCTTCGTCTCCGGGATCGGCTGCGCGGCTCGCTTCCCCTACTACATGCAGACCTACGGGATGCACTCGATCCACGGGCGCGCGCCCGCGATCGCGACCGGCCTTTCGACGTCGCGTCCCGACCTGTCCGTGTGGGTCGTGACCGGCGACGGCGACGCCCTCTCGATCGGCGGCAATCACTTGATCCACGCGCTGCGCCGCAACGTCAACTTCACGATCCTGCTCTTCAACAACCAGGTCTACGGGCTGACGAAGGGCCAGTACTCGCCGACGAGCCCGGTCGGCCAGCGCTCGGGGTCGACGCCGATGGGCTCGATCGACCATCCCTTCAACCCGATCTCGATCGCGCTCGGCGCCGAGGCGACCTTCGTCGCCCGCTCGATCGACACCGACCGCAAGCACCTGACCGAGGTGCTGCGGGCGGCGGCGAACCACAAGGGCGCCTCCTTCGTCGAGATCTACCAGAACTGCAACGTCTACAACGACGGCGCCTTCGACTTCGTCCGCGAGGACAAGGAGAACCGGATCCGGCTCGAGCACGGGCAGCCGATCCGCTTCGGGGCCGAGGACGAGAAGGGCGTGCGGCTGCGCGCCGACGGCTCCGCTGAGGTCGTCGACGTCGCCGAGGTCGGGGAGGAGTCGCTCCTCGTCCACGACGCCCACGCGCCCGAGCCGTCGATCGCGTTTGCGCTCAGCCGGCTGACGAGGGACAGCTCCGGCGCGGCGCCGATCGGGATCTTCCGGGACGTCGAGCGGGCCGTCTACGACGAGCTGATGGCGGCGCAGATCGACGAAGCGACCGAGAAGGCCGGCGCGGGGGAGCTAGAAGCGCTGCTCCACTCCGGCGACACCTGGACGATCGGCTAGTTCGCCCCTGGCCGGCGGGCTCTCCCGGCCGGCGGAGCCGGCCTCCGAGCCCGCCTGACGCCGCTGGCGGCAAATCGACCAGAGAGGGCTAACCCTCTCCGGCCGATTTCTAAATCTTAGGCACGGGGTCCGTATTGAAATACTGTCCCCTCCGGCCCCGCACCGCCAGCGGCGCCCCAGGAACGAACTAGGCCGCCAGCCGCTCCTCGAGCTCCTCGGGCACGACCCGCTCGGCGCGGCCCGTCCGGGTCAGGGTTCCGTACGCGGTCATCGCGAGCCCAGTGATCCCGGCGACGAGGAACGCGAGCTCCGTTCCGCCTACCTCCGAGAGCCAGCCTGCGAGGAGGCCTCCGACCGGCGCGAAGCCGCCGAAGGCGAACAGGTAGAGGCTGAGCACGCGCCCGCGCAGGTGGTCGGGCGCGGTCAGCTGCAGGATCGACTGGCTGTTCGCCGACCAGGTCGTGAAGAAGATGCCGGTCCCGAACAGGAGCAGGGCAGCCCCGATCTCCGTCTCGGCGGGTGCGAGGGCGAGGAGGGCGATGCTGAAGCCGGCGCTTCCGACGAGGAGCGCCTTCCAGCTCGCGCGGCCGAGAGCCGCGCTGCCGAGCGCTCCCACGAGCGCGCCGGCTCCGAAAGCCGCACCCAGCGCCCCGAACACCTCCGGGCCCGCGTGCAGGGTCTTGGACGCGAGCACGGGGATCAGGACATGGAAGTTGAATCCGACCGTGGAGATGGCCGTGGTCATCAGCAGGATCAGGCGGATCTGAGGCGTCCGCCACACGTAGCTCAGCCCCTGCCGCATTCCCGACAGGACGGGTGGCATCCCCTTGCGGTCGAGGGGGAAGAGCTCGGCCTTCCTCATCATCGCGAGCGCTGCCAGCACCGCCAGGAAGCTGGCCGCGTTCAGCGCGAAGCAGACGCCGACTCCCGCGATGCCGATCACGACCCCGCCGATCGCGGGCCCGATCACCCTTGCGCTGTTGAACAGGCTCGCGTTGAGGGCGACGGCGTTCGGGAGCTCGTCACGGCCCACCATCTGGAACGTGAGCGCGTGCCGGTTCGGCGCGTCGAAGACCATCGCCGTTCCGCCGAGGAGAGCGAGCACGTAGACCTCCCACAGCTGCGCGGCCCCGGAGAGCGTCAGGACGGCGAGCACTGCCGAGATCACCATTGAGGCCGCCTGGGTGAGCATGATCACGTGCCGGTTGTCGAGGCGGTCGGCGAGCACGCCCGACGGAAGCGAGAAGAGCGTGAACGGGAAGAAGCGGAGGAAGGCGAGCACCCCGAGCGCGACCGGCGAATGCGTCAGCTGGACGACGAGCCACGCGAGCGCGACGTTTTGCATCCACGTCCCGCTGAGCGAGACGACCTGTCCGGTGAAGAAGAGGCGGTAGTTTCGGTGCCGGCGGAGGCTCGCGAACGTGCGCGCGTTGAGCGCGAGCAGCATCCCCGTCACTCGCCGGCCTCCAGCAGCCGCAACAGCGGCTCGAGCGCCGCGTCGATCGCGGCGCGTTCCTCGGCGGAGAGCTGCTCGATCCGCTCGGCGAGCCACGCGGTCCTGCGTGAGCGGACCGAGCGGAGGACTCGCTCGGCCTCGTCCGTCAACTCGAGCACCTGCCGCCTCCGGTCGCTCTCGTCGGGCACTCGGGTGACGAGACCCGCCTTTTGGAGTCGGTCGATGTAGCCCGACATCGCAGCCGGAGAGATCCGCTCCATCTCCGCCAGTCCCCGAGCGCCGATTCCCGAGTGCTTGCGGATCTGGATCAGGAGGGCGACCTGGCCGCCGGTGACGCCGAGAGCGTGAACCTCCCGGCGCAGCTCGCGGGCGAGCTTGAGCAGGACGGGACGGAGGCGATGTGCGAGCTCCGTGGCTTCGGGGGCCTTTACAGTTTCTTCAAGATCGTTAGCCACGTTAACTATCACTATAACGATTATCGTTTGGCCGTTTCCGGCGGCCCAGCCGGGAACAGACGCGAACGATGGCTTTCAGACGCCGACCACCGAGGCCCACGCCGCCTGCGGACGAGCAGGTCACGCTCGTCCAGGGCGCCCCGCCGCCCCCGCCTCCGGCGGAGCCCCCGCTCGCGCCGCCGCCCGAGCCCGACCGGGAGCTCTGGCCGTGGCTCGTCGTCCTGCTCGTGCTCCTGGCGATTGGGGGCGGACTGGCCGTCTACTTTGCCACCCGCGGCGGCGGCAGCGACAAGTCCGCGGTCACGGTCCCGCGCGTGCTCGGCTTCAAGGAGCAGGCGGCCGTCAACCGGCTTCAACGACTCGGGCTGGGCACGACCGTGACCCGTGCGTTCAGCAAGAAGGGCTCTGGCTTCGTCATCTCTCAGAAGCCGGAGCCGGGCGTCAAGGTGGCTAAGGGCCGTGTCGTCTCACTGACCGTCTCCCGGGGTCCGTCGGCGGTCGTGGTTCCAAACCTGGTCAGCCTGAGCGAGGCCGATGCCGTCGCCCAGCTCACACAGCTGGGGCTTCGAGCCGACGTCGTCCAGGTGCCCTCGAGTCAGAGGAGCGGGAAGGTCGTCGCTCAGAACCCGAAGGGCGGCGAGAGAGTCGCTCCGGGCTCTCGGGTGCGGCTGAACGTCTCCAAGGGCCCGACCCACACGACGACCGTCGTCACGACCGCGCCGACCACGACGACGACCTCGACGACCACGACCACCACGACCACGACCGCGGAGACGACCGTGCCCGACGTCGTCGGCCAGTCGCTCGCGGATGCGACCTACGCCATGAAGGCCGCGAGCCTCCTTCCGGACTCCTATCCGGTCAACTCGGACGAGCCGGGCGGGACGGTCGTCGCGCAAAGTCCCGCGGCCGGCGAGACGGTCCAGCCGGGCACCGTCGTGCGCCTGAACGTCTCGGTCGGTACCACCCGTCCGCTCCTGCCCGTACCCGACGTGACCGCCACGAACGACGAGATCTCGGCGCGCCAGCTCCTGGCGAAGACGTTCACCGTCCGCGCGCTCTTCCGGACGGCGACCAGTCCGGCGCAGCGCGGAGCGGTGCTCGCCCAGTCGCCCAGCCCGGGCACGAAGATCAAGCGCTGGGCGCAGGTGACGATCTATGTGGGCAGGTAACTACCACGCACCACGCACGTGGTAGCTAAGTCGTTGCCGGTGCCGGCTTGCGCCAGCTGACGAGCGGGCTGAGGAAGAACCAGAGCACCGTCGAAAGGAAGCCGAACCAGACGAGCACCTGCAGCAGCGACGGATCGGCGTTGTAGCCGAAGAGCGCGCTCAGGAACTGTCCGGCGGACGAGTCCCCGCTCACGATCCCGTTCATGTTCCACACGTGCTCGATCGTCTGCGGGAGGAGCCGGGCCTCCTGGAACTCTCCGATGCCGCGCGCGAGCAGCCCCGCCGCGAAGATGATCAGCAGCAGTCCGGTGACCGTGAAGAACTGGCGTAGGTTCAGCCGGCGCGAGCCCATGTAGATCATCACCCCGAGGCTGATCGAGAGCGAGAGGCCGAGCACCGAGCCCACGCTCGTCGCCCACGGCGACGAGCTCTCGGAGATCGCGAACAGGAACAGGGCCGATTCCCAGCCTTCGCGCAGGACGGCGAAGAAAGCCACCGCCGCCAGCCCGACCGACGAGCCGGCCGCGATCGCCCCAGCGAGCCGCGACTCCAGCTCGTGCTTGATGTTCATCGCCTGCTTGCGCATCCAGAAGATCATCCAGGTGAGCACGGCGACCGCCGACAGCATGGTCGCTCCCTCGAAGATCTGCTCGCTGCGGCCCTTGAGCTCGCCCATCGTGAAGAACAGGCTGCCGCCGAGTGCGATCGAGAGCGCGACGGCCGCCGCGGTGCCGGCCCAGATCAGGCGGAACGAGCTGCGGTTGTCGGTCTTGCGCAGGTAGCCGAGCACGATGCCGACGATCAGCGAGGCCTCGAGGCCTTCGCGTGTCATCAGTACCGCTGCGCCCACCGCTCTCCCTTCTCAGCTGGTTGTAAGGCATACCTTACAAGCGGCGTGATGATAGGGGCGATAGGCAGTGCTGTCAAACGCGAGATCAGCGTGGCAGCACGATCTCCTCGGCGCCCAGAAAGCGGCCGAGGCTCCGGACCGCGCGCTCGACGGCGCGGGCCGGAAAGCGCACCCCGTCCTCCGGGTAGATCGCCTTCACCACCAGGCGGCGCGCCCGCCGGTCGTACGCAGGATCGAGCCGCCCCACGATGCGGTCGCCGTGGAGGATCGGCAGCACGTAATAGCCGTACTCACGCTTCGCCTTCGGCACGTACATCTCCAGGCGGTAGAAGAAGCCCCAGAGCGCCTCGGCACGGTCGCGATCGTGGATCAAACGGTCGAAGGGGGAGAGAAGCGTGGTCCGAGTGGGAACGGGGCCGTCGGCGGCGTCCGGGTGCGCGCGCCATTCGCCGCGCTCCAGCCAGACACCGAGTGCCCGGCGCCGCTTCTCGGCGAGTCGCTGTTCGGCCTCGCGAAGTGGGACGGTCTCGGTCTCCGGCCACCAACGCTCCGCCAGGTCCCAGAGCCGCTGGCCGTTCTGGCGCCCCGCGACGGTGATCTGGCCACGGCGGTGCAGGAGTTCCAGCATCCAGGTCAGCTGTGCCCGCGTGCCCCACCAGACATGTCGATCAGGATGCCGAGCAGCCCGATGCTCGAGCTCGCGCGAAGGGAGCGGGCCCCGCCGCTCCAGCTCCCGCAGGACGTACCTGCGAAGCGACGCCTGCTCCTTCATGAAGTCCTTCGCCCACTGCTCCCGTTTGAGCGGGCGCCAGGGGCGCCGCATCAGCGCGCGTAGGAGGGGCAGGTCCTCGACCGGGTAGATGAACGCCTTCCACTCGATCAGCTTCTTCTCCTCCCAGAGCAGCCGGTCGAGCTCCTCGGGGTCGTAGGGTCCGAGGCGGCTCCAGAGCACGAGCCGCTGCGGTGTCGCAACCGTCGAGATCGGGTCCATCTGCAGGAACCCGAGCCTGCGCACGGTGTCGAGGACCGAGGTCGCCGAGCCGTCGAGCAGCTGCGTTCGGACCGCGATCCGCCTCGCCTGCTCCAGTGTCAGAGGGCGGGTCAGGCTGCTGCGAGCACGTCCGTGACGCGCTCCTGCCGGCTGTCCCGGTAGTCCGGCCCGAGCGCCTGCTCGAGCCTCTGCTCGAGCTCTCCGCTTGCCGCCAGCTCCTCGACGATGTCGGCGCCGCCGACGAGCTCGCCGTGGATGAAGATCTGCGGGACCGTCGGCCAGCCGGAGAGCGCCGACAGCTCCTCGCGGATGCGCGGGTCGGGGAGGATGTTGATCGCCGTCACCGGCGCGCCGGCCTCGCGCAGTGCACGGAGCGCGCGCTCGGAGTTCCCACACATGACGAAGTCCGGCGTCCCCTTCATGAAGAAGGCCACCGGCTCCTCGGACACGATCGTCTGGATCCTCTTTCGCAACTCGCTCATTGGCTTCCTTTCGTCTTGATCCTCAGCTCGTGAATAGTGCCGTCTGCGAGCGGCTCCGCGAGCGCGTCGTAGACGAGCCGGTGCTGCTCGACGAGGGACAGTCCCTCGAACCGGCGGCTCGCCACGGTCACCTGGAAGTGGTCGCCGCCGCCGGTCCGGTCGTCGACGGACAGCTCGGTCGCATCCGGAAACGCCTCCCCCAGAAGCTGTTCGAGCGCATCGCGACCCACCGTCCGCATCGTAGTCTGTCGGCGATGGCAGAGATTGGTCTTTTCCCGCTCGAGCTCGTCCTGCTCCCGACCGAGCGCGTCCCGCTCCATATCTTCGAGGATCGCTACAAGGAGCTGATCGGCGAGTGCCTGGCGCGGGAGGGCGAGTTCGGGCTCGTGCTCGCCGACGACCGCGGGCTGCGCGAGGTCGGTACGCGCGCCGCGGTGACCGAGGTGCTGGAGCGGTTCCCGGACGGGCGGCTGAACATCGTCGTCGAGGGCCGCGAGCGGTTTCGGCTCGTGGAGCTGACGAAGGGGCGCTCCTTCCAGACGGCCGAGATCGAGCCGATCGCCGACGAAGAGGACGTTCCGGACGAGTCGGACGTCGAGCGCGCGCTCGAGCAGTTCTCCGCGCTGCGCGAGATCGCTTCCTCCGACGTCGAGGATCCCGAGCCCGAGGCCGGACAGCTCTCCTTCCAGCTCGCCGCCCGAGTCGACTTCGGGGCGGAGGTCAAGCAGCAGCTGCTCGAGCAGCGCTCCGAGGCCCGCCGCCTGCACGTCGTCGCCGAGCTGCTCGAGAACGCCGCGCAGACGATGGCGCTCGAGCGCGAGGTGCGCGAGCGCGCCTCCCAGAACGGGAAGGTAACGCTGGACTAGCGTCCGCCGTCGCGGTGGTGCGCCAGATATTCGAGCAGGTCGGCGCGGGTCAGCATCCCGGTCGGTCGCCCGGCCCGCGCGACGACGACGGCCGCGCTCCCGCCGGTCAGGTCGGCGAAGACCTGATCGACGGATTCAGTCGCATCGACCGCCGCCAGCGGTGGATCCATCGCCGACGCGACCTCCTCGTTCAACGAATCGGGGTTCCTGAACACGCGGTCGAGCAGGCCGCGCTCCTGCAGCGACCCGATCACGTCCGCCAGCGTCTCGACCGGCTCGTTGCGGACGACCGGGAGCTGTGAGATCGAGTAGCGCTGCATCAGGTCGATCGCCTCGCCCACCTTCTGGTGGGACTCGATCGTGACGAGAGCGGGGAGCTCCGGCTCCTCGACGCGCTTGAAGCGCAGCACCTCTTCGACGGTCGGCATCGGGGCCTTCCGCTCCAGGAAGCCGAGGTCGATCATGTAGTTGTCGTCGTAGAACTTGGACAGGTAGGCGCGCCCCGAGTCGGGGATGAGCGTGACGACTGTCTTGCCCGCGCCGAGCTGCTTGGCGATCTTGATCGCCGCGTGCACCGCGGTCCCGCCCGAGCCGCCGATCAGGAGGCCCTCCTCGCGCGCCATCCGGCGCGCGGTCACGAACGAGTCCCGGTCGGAGACGGTCTCCCACTGGTCGACGACCGCGGGGTCGAACGTCTTCGGCCAGAAGTCCTCTCCGACGCCTTCGACCAGGTACGGATGCATCTTCTCGCCGGAGGTATAGATGGAGCCCTCAGGGTCGGCTCCGACGATCAGGACGTCCGGCTTCTGCTCCTTGAGATAGCGAGCGGCGCCGGTGATCGTTCCGCCCGTGCCGACGGCAATCACGAGCGCGTCGATCTCGCCGCCGGTCTGGTCCCAGATCTCCGGGCCCGTGGTCTCGTAGTGGGCGTCGGGGTTGCCGGGGTTCGTGTACTGGTCGGGCTTGTATGCGCCCGGGATCTCCTCCGCGAGCCGGTCGGAGACCGAGTAGTAGCTCTCCGGCGACTCGGGCGCGACGGCGTAGGGGCAGATCACGACCTCGGCGCCGTATGCGCGCAGGAGCGAGATCTTCTCCTGGCTCATCTTGTCGGGCATGACGAAGATGCAGCGATAGCCCTTCAGCGCGGCCGCGATCGCGAGGCCGGTGCCGGTGTTGCCCGAGGTCGGCTCGACGATCGTCCCGCCTGGCTTGAGCTTTCCGTCCCGCTCGGCCTCCTCGATCATCTTGATCCCGATCCGGTCCTTGATCGACCCGCCGGGGTTGAGGTACTCGAGCTTGGCAACGACCGTGGCAGCCTCCGGGGGGACGATCCGCTGCAACCGGACGAGCGGGGTCGAGCCGACGAGGTCGAGAACGGTCGGGTACTCGCGCGGCATGCTCCGAGAAGAGTAGTGTGCCTTCGTATGAACATCACCGTCATTGGACGCGGGAACGTGGGCGGCGGCCTCGCCAAGCGGTGGCGGAACGCCGGTCACGAGGTGGACGAGCTCGGCCAGGACGGCGGGGACGCCTCAGGAGCGGACGTGGTGCTGCTGGCGGTTCCCGCCGCGGCCGTCGCGAACGCGCTCGGCAAGGTCAGCGGGCTCGAGGGCAAGGTCACGATCGACGCGACGAACAGGGTCGGCACGCCGCCGCCGGACGGGTTCGATTCCCTAGCTGCACAGGTGAAGTCGATCACCGGCGGGCCGACGGCGAAGGCGTTCAACCTCAACCTCGCGCGCATCTACGACGAGATCGGCAACCAAGGCGTCACCCCGGGCAACCTCTACTGCGCCGACGACGACGCCCGCGACGTGACGGAGCAGCTGATCCGAGACGCGGGCTACGAGCCCGTCTCCGCCGGCAACCTGGACTCCGCCGGCGCGCAGGAGGACGCGATCAGCCTCTGGTTCGCGCTGGCGAACGCGCAGGGCGCCGTCTTCTACCGCTTCTGGAAACCCGGCGAAATCTAGCGCGCCCTGGCCGGCTTCCGCTCCCGCCCGGCGAGCCGGGCTCCAATCGACACGGAGAGGGCCGAGCCCCTCGCGCCGATCTTTAAGTCGTAGTTACGGCGGAGCCCCACAGGACGGGCTCCGCGGAGCCTGACGCCGCTGGCCGCACGCTGCCTTACAGGTCTGTGCCAAGCACTCTCCCCTCCGGTATCGCACCGCCCGCGGCGCCCCAGGAACGCACTCGAGGCTTGATGTGAAATGGGCCGCGCGAACCCTGTCATCTCGATTACGACCGAAGGCCAGGTCGATAGCCTGCTTGCTGGTGGCGAGGCGCCCTCTAATCCCTCCAGATCCTCCGCTCACAGACGACGAAATCATCCTGCGACCACGACGCGTCGAAGACGTGCCGTTGATCGCCGAGGCATCACACGACCCGGAGACTAGATGCTGGTTAGATGACGAGCCGCTCACCGCGGATCGGCAGCGTGACAGCATCGCTCGAGCAGAGGAAAGGTGGCGCAGCGGTGAGAGCGCGCCCTTCGTGATCGCGGATGCGGCGACCGATGCGCCACTCGGGCTTCTCAACCTGCAGTTCGAAGACGATCAAGAGGTCGCAGGGCTTGCCGTCTCCGTGTTTCCACGGGAACGGGGGCGCGGTGTCGCCTCGAGAGCGCTTCGGCTCGGGGCAATCTGGGGGCTACGTGAGGTCGGACTTCACCGGGTATACGCCGAGACGGCGGTGGAGAACGTGGCATCAGCTCGTGCAATCGAGAGAGCAGGGTTTCTCCGCGAGGGTCTGCTTCGTGCGCACTGCAAGACACACGGGCGGAGGCACGACTGCATCATCTTCTCCCTCGTTCCAGAAGACATCCGCCACGTCGAGAATCGGGATTTCGCATCTTCTAATGGCGAAAGTGGCGGCGGTGCGTAAGCACCATCGCTGCGCCGGCCTGCTCGACCGCCTCGATCACCTCTGAGTCGCGCTTCGAGCCGCCCGGCTGGATGACCGCGCGCACGCCCGCGTCGAGCGCGAGCTGCGGGCCGTCGGCGAATGGGAAGAGCGCGTCCGACGCGAGCACAGCACCGCCCAGGTCGTGGCCGCGCTCGCGCGCCTTTTCGACCGCCAGGCGCGCCGCGTCGACCCGGCTCTGCTGCCCGGCCCCGATCCCGATCGCCTGCCGGTCCCGGGCGATCACGATCGCGTTGGAGGTGACGTGCTTGCACACCGTCCACGCGAAGAGGAGATCCGTCCACTGCGCCTCGTCGAGGGAGCCGCAGACGACTGTCATCTCGTCGCGCGGGTCGTGGCCACGGTCGGGCTCCTGGACGAGGACGCCGCCCGGGACGCGCTTCGCGTCGAGCGCGTTCGTGAGCTCGAGCGCCGGTCCGGCCAGGATCCGGGGCGCGGGCTTTCGCCGGAGCGCCTCGAGCCCCGCCTCGTCGTAGGAGGGCGCGTACAGGACGTCCACGAACCGCTCGGCCAGCGCCTCGCCGAGCTCGCGCGACACGGGGCGGTTGACGGCGGAGACCAGCCCGAAGGCCGACAGCGGATCGCCGGCGAGCGCGAGCTCGTACGCCTCCTCGATCGTCGCAGCAACGGCGACCCCGCATGGATTCGCGTGCTTGACGATCACGCAGGCGGGCTCCGGGCCGAGCTCCTCGAGCAGCGTGCGGGCGGCCGCCAGGTCGTAGAGGTTGATGAAGGACAGCTCGCGCCCGTGAAGCTGCTCGACGCCGGAGAGCAGGTGCGCCCCGGCGGCGGCGAGCCTGTAGTAGCCGGCCCGCTGGTGCGGGTTCTCCCCGTAGGCGAGGTCGCGCTCCTTCTCGAGCGCCGGAAGGAGCAGGTCGGGGATCCGCTCGTCGCCGCCCAGCCAGCGCGTTACCGCCGCGTCGTAGGCGGAGGTGTGCGCGAATGCCTTCACGGCGAGCCGGCGGCGCGTCTCGTCCGAGACCTGACCCGAGTCGCGCAGCTCGTCCAGCACGACGGCGTAATCCTCCGGATTCGAGACGGCGGAGACGTGGGCGAAGTTCTTGGCCGCGCCGCGAAGCATCGCGGGGCCCCCGACGTCGATCATCTCGACGCTCGGCTCTCGCTCGAACGGGTACAGGTTGACGACCACGATGTCGAACGGCTCGATCTCGTGCTCGTCGAGGGTCGCGAGGTCGTCTTCGCGGTCGCGACGGGCCAGGATGCCGGCGTGGACGCGGGGATGGAGCGTCTTGACGCGGCCTCCGAGCATCTGCGGGACCTCGATCACAGTTGTCTCGAGCCCAAGCTCGCGCAGGTACGCGTCGGTCGACCCGCCGGTCGTGACCAGCTCGACGCCCAGCTCGTCCAGTCCGCGCGCGAGCTCGTCGAGCCCGGTTTTGTCGAACGTCGAGATCAGCGCTCGCAAAGCTCACGCACCACCTTCGGCAGCAGCTCGTGCTCGACGGCCTGCACCCGCTCTCGGAGCGTCTCCGCGGTATCTCCGGGCTCGACCGGGACTCGCTCGGCCGCGATCACCGGGCCGGAGTCGATCCCCTCGTCGACGTAATGCACGGTGGCCGCGGTCTCGGGAACTCCTGCCGCGAGCACGTCCTCGATCGGATGCGCGCCCGGAAAGTCGGGCAGCGGCGCCGAGTGTGTATTGACGATCCGGCCCTCGAAGCGGTCGAGGAACGGCTTGCGCAGCAGGTGCATGTAGCCGGCGCAAACGACGATTCGGACACCGTTCGATTCCAGCCAGTCCGCCATCGCCGTGTCTCGCTCCTCGCGGGTCGCGAAATCGCCCTCTTCGAAGACAGCCGTCGCGATTCCCGCATTTCCCGCGCGCTCGAGCGCCCGCGCGCCGGCTTTGTTGGAAGCGACGGCGGCGATCGGCAGGTCCGCATCGATCAGCGCCTGCAGGTTTGTCCCCTCGCCGGAGACCAGCACTCCGATCACACGATCCTCCCGATCACGAGCGACTCTCCCGGATCCGGGACGACGGCGCAATAGCCGATCCCGAGGTTGAACACGCGTCGCAGCTCGTCCTCCTCGACGTGGCGCGCGAGCCACTCGAACACCGGCGGCCGCTCCCACGAGTCCCACTCGATCTCGGCCCGCAGGCCCTCGGGGAGGATGCGGGAGAGGTTGCCGAGGATCCCGCCCTGGGTTACGTGCGCGAGGCCGCGGACGTCGGCGCGCGCGCGAAGCGCTGTGACGTCGTCCAGGTAGCAGCGCGTGGGCGCGAGCAGGTCGTCGCCGTCGTAGTCCTCCTCCTCGAGCAGCCGGCGGACGAGCGTGAACCCGTTTGCGTGCACTCCCGAGGAGGGGAACCCGACGACGGCGTCACCGGCCCCGATTCGGCTCCCGTCGACGAGCTCGTCGCGGGCAACCATGCCCACGCACGTCCCGGCGAAGTCGATCTCCTGCTCCCGGTAGATGCCCGGCAGCTCGGCCGTCTCTCCTCCGACGAGCCTGCAGCCGGTCGCGCGGCAGACCTCGGCGGCGCCCTCGACGAGGTCGGCGACCTGCTCGAGCTCGATGCGGTTGGCGGCCACGTAGTCGAGGAAGAAGAGCGGCTCGGCCCCCGTCGTCAGCACGTCGTTGATGCAGTGGGCAGCGATGTCGCCGCCGCAGTTGCGCAGCTTCCCTCGCTGCCTGGCCACGATCAGCTTCGTTCCGACCGAGTCGGTCGAGGCTGCGAGCAGCCGGTCGTCGTCGAGCGGAAAGAGCCCGGCGAAGGCGCCGAATCCGGTCGCGCCCGTCGATTCGACCGCCGCTCGGATCCGCTCCACGACGGCCTCGCCCTTCTCGATCGAGACCCCTGCCTGTTCATAGGTCGCGCCCCGTTCTTCCATCATCCTGATCCTAGACTTCGGTCCGGTGGAAGCCGTGCCCTCTCTGCTGACGAGCTGGTCCTTCGAGCCGCTGCAGATCGTCCCGACCGCGGTCGTCGCGCTCCTGTATGCGCGCCGCGTGCGCACGCTCGCGCGTGCGGGAACGCCGGTTTCGCGCTGGCGGATCTGGAGCTTCGCGACCGGGAACGTCCTCGTCCTGCTCGCGCTCGTCTCCCCGATCGACGCCTTCGGGGAGCACGAGTTCCTGTTCTTCCACATGATCCAGCACATCCTGCTGGGCGACCTCGCCCCGCTCGCCTTTGTCGCGGGGTTGAACGGCCCGATCCTTCGACCCGTCTTGTCGCTGCCCGGCGTCTGGCGGCTGCGCGTGCTCGCGCATCCGCTCGTCGCGCTGCCGTTGTGGGCCGTCGACCTCTACGTCTGGCACCTGCCGTTCCTTTACCAAGGCGCGCTCCATCACAGCGCCGTGCACGCGCTCGAGCACTTCTGCTTCTTCTCCTTCGGCGCGCTGATGTGGGCATCCGTGCTCGAGACGCTGCCGGCGCCAGAATGGTTCGGAACCGGTGCGAAGCTCGGCTATGTCGCAGTCGTGCGGGTGCTCGAGACCGTGCTCGGGAATATCTTCATCTGGGCGGGGACGGTCTTCTATCCGTTCTACGAGCACCCGACGAACCGCTGGGGGATCAGCCCGCTCGGCGACCAGCAGATCGCGGGGGCGGTGATGATGATCGAGGGCTCGATCGTCACGATCGCCGCGCTCGCGTGGCTGTTCCTGCGCATGGCCGAGGAGAGCGAGCTGCGCCAGCAGCTGCTCGAGCGGGGGATGGACGAGCGCGCGGTGAAGCGAGCAGTCCGCTACGGCCGCGCGAGCGTGCTCGATCCCTGAGCGCGACTCTCGCCACACCTTCGCCCCACAATCGTAACCCTGGGGTCAGACCCCTGAGGGAGGCGGAGGCGCCTCGAATCAGCCAGCCGTCTCAGTTCGAGTTGCGGGCCACTCCATTTCGGGGGTCAGACCCCTCGAGGGTGGTTGAGGGTTAGGGGCGGAGCAGGACCTCGCGGTCTCGCGCTGAATTTCCTAGCCGGTTTCACATGCGCTCGAGCGGTCTCCACCACGTCGATCTGGTCGTATCGTCGATCGAGCGCAGCCTTCCCTTCTACCGAGATCTCCTCGGCCCGCTCGGATGGCACGGGGTGAGCGAGGTGAAGGGGGAGCGCGGAGAGACCATTTGGTACCTCTGGGGCCCGGGAACGTCGATCGGCCTCCGTGAGGCGCAGTCGGAGGGGAAGCACGACCGTTATCAGGTCGGGCTCCACCATCTCGCGCTCGAAGCCTCGTCCCGAGCGGTCGTCGACGACCGCAGCGAGTGGCTCGCGGCCCAGGGCGCGGAGATCGAAAGCGGCCCAGAGGAGTACTGGTACACGCCGGGTTACTACGCGGTCTTCTTCTTCGATCCCGACGGGATCAAGCTGGAGCTCGTGCACGTCCCGGCACAGGCGGCATAACCGAAAGGAGCACGATGTCCACGACGCCTCCTGAGCAGCCTCCCGCAGGCGGGCCTTCGCGCCCGGCCTACGGGTACAGCGCTCCGAACGTCGCTCGGATGCCGATTCCCGGCAACGCCGAGTTCGCGGTCTACCTCCTCGTCGAGGTGATCTTCGTCCTCATCTGGGTCATCGCCGACAGCGTCAACACGGCGACCTGGGTGAGCGTGACCACTGCGCTGACCTTCGGCTATCTGATCAGCCGGGGCATCGCGAAAGCAGGCAAGGTCCTCGAGCAGTAGGGGTCGAGGGGCGCACTCGGTCAGCCGAGTGCGCCCTCAAGCCCTCGTGGGCTCGAAGCGCATCTTCGCCAGCTCGCGCCCCTCGGGTATCCGCGTCGGATACTCACCCGTAAGGCAGGCGCGGCAGAAGTTCTCGGCCGGGCGCTGCGTCGATTCCTGGAGCCCGTCGAGAGACAGATATGCGAGCGACGTCGCGCCGATGCTCTCCCGCAGCTCCTCCACGCTCTGCTCGGCGGCAATCAGCTGCTGCGCGTCCCCGAAGTCGATGCCGTAGAAGCAGGGCGAGACGATCGGCGGCGACGAGACCCGGACGTGTACCTCGGTCGCACCGGCTTCGTGCAGCATCGAGACGATCTGCCTCGTGGTGTTGCCGCGCACGATCGAGTCGTCGACGACGACCACGCGCTTGCCTGCCACGTCGGCGAGCGGGTTGTACTTGACCCGGATGCCCTGCTCGCGCATGCCCTGCTCGGGCTGGATGAACGTCCGGCCGACGTAGCGATTCTTGATCAGCCCCTCGCTGAACGGAATCCCGCTCGCGCGTGCGAAGCCGATCGCGGCCGGCGTGCCGGAGTCCGGGATCGGCATCACGAGGTCGGCCTCGACCGGCGCCTCCTGCGCGAGCCGCTCTCCCATCCGCACGCGGGCGCCGTGGACTTCGACGCCGTCGATTCTCGAGTCGGGGCGCGCGAGGTAGAAGACCTCGAAGATGCAGAACTTGCCCGGACCGGCCTGCGGCACGGCCTGCGTCGCGTGCACGCCCCCCTCGTCGATCAGGACGAGCTCACCGGGATGGATCTCCCGCTCGAACGTCGCGCCGACGAGGTCGAGCGCGCAGCTCTCGGAGGCGACGACCGGATCCCCGTCGATCCGGCCGAGACAGAGCGGGCGGAAACCGTGCGGGTCGCGGAAGGCGATCAGCTTGCCCTCCGAGATCGCGGTGACGGTGAAGGCGCCCTCGAGCCGTGCCATGGCGTTCGCGACCGCCTCGTCGAGCGGCGCCTCGTCGTTCGCGATCAGCGCGGCGATCACCTCGGTGTCCGAGGTCGAGCGCAACGTGACGCCGGCCTCCGCCAGCTCCCGCCGCACCTCCTCGACGTTCGTGAGGTTGCCGTTGTGTCCGAGCGCCACCGTCCGGACCCGTCCGTGCTGGACGAGTGGCTGCGCGTTCGCCCAGTGCGTCGAGCCGGTCGTCGAATAGCGCGTATGGCCGATTGCGATCTCTCCGCGAAGCCCTCGGAGCGTCTGCTCGTCGAACACCTGCGTGACGAGTCCGAGCTCGCGAACGGCGGTCAGCCGCCCGTTCTCGGCGACCGCGATCCCGGCCGATTCCTGCCCGCGGTGCTGGAGCGCGAACAGGCCGAAATACGCGAGACGGGAAACGTCACGCTCGTCGGATCGGATTCCGAAGACGCCACACATGTCAGCTTTCCCCCCAGGCCTTGCGCAGCCGGCTCACGGGGATCCCTGCGAGCTTAGCGCCTCCGACCACCCCGATCTGGCGCAGCGGGACGCCGGAGAGGGACGCGAGCTCGTCCGGAGAGCAGGCGATCACGACCTGGCCGCCGCCCTCGCCGAAGAGCGATGCGGGGTCGGAGGGAAGGTCGAGCTCCGCTCCGACGCCGCTTGCGATCGCCGCCTCGGCGCAGCAGACGGCGAGCCCGCCCTCCGAGGCGTCGTGAGCGAGCGAGAGTAGGGGAGCCGATCGCCACAGGAACTCGACGAGCTCCGCCTCCGCCGCGAGATCGAGCGGCGCGGGACGTCCGCCCGGCGAGCCGTAGAGGGCCTGGTACTCGGAGCCGTTCAGTGACAGCGCGATTGCCCCAGCCAGCAGCACCGCGTCCCCTTCCCGCCACGTCCCGGGAATCAGCCTGACGTCCTGGACGAGGCCGACGCAGCCGACGACGGGCGTGGGGTGGATCGGACGGCCTTCGGTCTCGTTGTAGAGAGAGACGTTGCCCGAGACGACGGGGATGCCGAGCGCTTCGCACGCGGCGGCCATGCCCTCGATCGCCTCCGCGAGCTCCCAGCCGATCTCCGGCCGCTCGGGATTGCCGAAGTTGAGGCAGTCCGTGACCGCGAGCGGCTCTCCGCCGGCGCAGGCCACGTTCCGGGCCGCCTCGAGCACGGCGGCCGCCCCGCCGGTCTGCGGATCGAGCCGGCAGACGCGGCCGGAGCCGTCGAGCGAGACGGCGAGGCCGCGCAGCGACGGACGCAGGCGGAGGACCGCGGCGTCCAGGCCGGGCCGCCTGACCGTTCGCGAGCCGACGAGATGGTCGTAGCGGTGATAGATCCAGCCGCGGCTACGGACGTTCGGCGACGCGAGCAGCTCGAGGAGCGCGGCCTCGTCCGAGGGCGCCCGGAGCGCGGGCGGCTCGGGAGCGGGGGAACGCGGCCTGCGCTCGACCTCGTAGCGCGGAGCCTCCTCGGTCAGGAGCTCGGCCGGAATCGAGGCAACCGTCTCGCCGTCGTGGAAGCAGCGCAGCTGACCGGTGTCCGTGACCGTTCCGATCTCCGCGTAGCCGAGCTCCCAGTGGCGGCAGACCTCCTCGACGCGCTCCAGCATCGCCGGGCGCACGACGGCGACCATCCGCTCCTGGCTCTCCGAGATCATGATCTCCCACGGCTCCATTCCCTCCTCGCGCAGCGGCACGCGGTCGAGATGGACGTCGATGCCGGCACCGTCGCGCGCCATTTCGGCGAGCGAGGACGCGAGCCCTGCGGCGCCGAGATCCTGGAGCGACTCGACGAGGCCGCTCTCCACCAGCTCGATGCTGGTCTCGATCAGCTTCTTGCCGGTGAACGGGTCGCCCACCTGAACCGACGGCCGCTTCTCGTGTGTCTCCTCGCCGAGCTCCTGGCTCGCGAGCACGCTCGCCCCGCCGATGCCGTCGCGGCCGGTCGTCGCCCCGAACAGGACGACGGTGTGCCCGGTCCCACGCGCCCGTGCACGCGTGACGCGGTCGGAAGGGAGAAGGCCGACGCACATCGCGTTCACGAGGCAGTTGTCGCGGTAGGCAGGGTCGAAGACGGTGTCGCCGCCGATGGTCGGAGTGCCCGCACTGTTCCCGTAATGGCCGATCCCCTCGACCGCGCGCTCGAAGTGCCAGTCGGGCTCGGCGAACCGGAGGCCGTCGAGGAGCGCGACCGGGCGCGCCCCCATCGCGACGACGTCGCGCAGGATCCCGCCGATCCCCGTTGCGGCTCCCTGGAACGGCTCGACCGCGGAGGGATGGTTGTGGCTCTCGACCTTGAACGCGACTGCCTCGCCCTCGCCGAGGTCGATCACGCCGGCGTTCTCGCCCGGCCCCTGTAGGACGCGGGTACCCGACGACGGCAGCCGCCCAAGCAGCGGAGCCGAATGCTTGTACGCGCAATGCTCGGACCAGAGGAGGGAGAAGACTGCGAGCTCGAAGTGGTTCGGCTCGCGCCCGAGCAGCTCGCGGATCCTCTCCAGCTCCCCATCGGTGAGTCCGAGTGCGCGATGGAGGGGCTGTTCTGCGACCGGCGTCAGAAACGAAATTGTAGTTGCCGCCACTGACGACCCGTAGTGCGCGGCTAGGCTCGACGCGTGGCGCGCGGATACCTCCCGCTCCTCCTTGCGCTCGGTGCGATCTGGGGGGCCTCGTTCCTGTTCATCGAGGTTGCCGACCGGGCGCTCGCACCGACGACGCTGATGGCCGGGCGCCTGCTCGTGTCCGCTGCGGTGCTCCTGCCCGTCCTGATCGTCTCGATGGGGTTGAGGCCGGCGCTGTCCGCGCTGCGGGCCGCGGCGCTCACCGGGCTCGTCGCCGGGATCGTCGCCGCCGCGCTGCCCTTCACGCTGATCGCCTGGGGGCAGAAGCACATCGACTCCGGAACGGCGGCGATCGCGAACGCGTCGATGCCGATCTTCGTCGTGCTGCTCGCCCTGCGCGTCAGGCGGAGCGAGCGCGTGACCGGACTCCGCCTCGTGGGCGTGCTTCTCGGTTTCGTCGGCGTGGGGGTGCTCGCCGGGGCCAATCCCAGTGGCGGCTGGTGGGCGGTGGTCGGGACGCTCGCCGTCGTCCTCGCCGCCTTCTCGTACGCCGTCGGCGCGCTGTACGCCCAGCACCACGTCGACCGCGTGTCGGTGCTCGTCTTCTCGACCGCGCAGTGCATCGCCGGCGGGCTCGTGCTGCTGCCCTTCGGGCTCGCCCAGCTGCCCTCTGACGTTCCCGGATGGAAACCGATCGGATCGGTGCTCGCCCTCGGGGTCGCCGGAACCGCGATCGGAACACTCCTCTACTACCGGCTCGTCGAGTCCTACGGCTCGACCCGAGCGAGCCTCGTGGTCTACCTGCTGCCGCCGTTCGCGCTCGTCTACGGCGCGGTGTTCCTCGACGAGCCGTTCAGCGGCGCGAAGCTGGGCGGGATGGCGTTGATCCTGGGCGGCGTCGCGCTCGGGTCGGGGCTCGTTGGCTGGGCACGGCGGCCGGCTCCGCTTCCCGAATGACCGTTCGCATTCGGAGGGCCGAGCCGGCGGACGTCGACTTCCTGCTCGAGCTGGCGACGCACGAGGACGTCGAGCCCTACATGTCCGTCCGCCGGCCGCGCGACCGCGAGAGCCTGCTCGAGGAGATCGAGCGCTCGGCCGGCGAGCCCCAGGATGGGGGGACGTTCGTGATCGAGGTCGAGGAGGACGGTGGCTGGACGCGCGCCGGCACGATGGGGTTCGACGTCTCGAACAGGAGGAGCAGGATCGCCAACCTCGGCGGGCTCGCGATTCATCCTGACTTCCGAGGCCGCCGACTCGCCGACGAAGCGGCCCGGCTCCTTCAGCGCCACCTCCTCTTCGAGCTCGGCTACCACCGGCTCCAGCTCGAGTGCTACGGCTTCAACGACCGGGCGATTCGCCACGCCGAGCGTGCGGGGTTCGTGCGCGAAGGAGTGAAGCGGAAGGCGTATTGGAGGCACGGAGCGTGGGTCGACGGAATTATCTTCGGACTCTTGAAAGAAGATCTCGAGCCGGTCGAGCCGGCGTCCCGCTAAGCCGCGCCGCTTCTGCGCTCGCGCGCATTCGTCCTGCACAGAGACACCTTCGGGCCTGCCAATACGTCCTATTAGTCACCGGCCGGCAGCGCAGACCGTTCGCTTAGAGCGAGAATCCAGCGCATCTTTCTACCGAAAAGGGCTTGACGCAGCCGGTGATCCTTGTAGGATTTCTGTCGTTGGTGTCTAACAACACCCCCGCATGCCGCATGGCGCATCAATCAATCACTCCCAAGGAGGGGTCTCTTATGGACGTCGGCAGACGCCTTAAGCTCGGACTCCTGGCGTTGGTGGCGATGATCGGCGCGACAATGGTCATTACCACAGTCGCGCAGGCTCGCACCGTCCCGGATCCGATGCTTAGCAATGTTCCCTATCTCGCCTGGCGAGGAGAGGCTGTACGCGTGGTCAAGTGCGTATCGCCTGCAAGCCTCCCGGCGGGATATATACCCAGCGCACTCGACGCTGGCTTCACCCTGGTCGACTGGAGCGGCGATCCGCATCTCGCGACGCCGCAGGTCGTGACAGGGGCCCCCGGCTTCAACGCAGCGATCTTCGATGTCCGGGGCTTCGACGGAGCCTACTGCTGGGGAATGAGCTTCATCTCGCAGAAAGCCGGCCTCGCGGTCATCAAATTGACCGTCAGGGATGGAACCGGCGGTCCGTTGATCATGACGCACGACTTCACCGTCATCTGGATGAACCTGAACTCGATCGTGCTGTGCAACAACAGCTCGGCGGGTCTCTGCACCGGTCCGACGACGGAGACGATCACGGACGTCGCGGGCGCAACCACGCCCAACATCCTCGAGGCCAACGTGACCGGCAACTTCCCGCTGCTCCAGGACTTCAACGAGCTCGGGATCGGCCACGACATCACGCTGCCCGACGGCTCGACTGCACCGGGTCTCGTGATGCCCAACGACTGGGCCACCTTGGCACAGGCGTGGGCGAAGGTCCGCGGAGTCGGCGGTGACCCGGTCACGTTCTGGGACATCCACGACGACACGCTTGCGACCGAAGGCCACGCCCAGGAGTCGCCTGTAGCGATCTGTACTCCGCGGGTGACGACTGGCATCGACGCGGTCGACCAGTGCACCGACACCGGCTCGCTGGCGCTCGCCAACGAGGCAGGCGGCTTCAGCAGCATCTACACGTTCCCGAGCGCGAATGGGCTTAGCTTGATTCCGACCTACGGCCCCTTCGACCCGACCCGCGCCGGCCAGACGGAGCTGTCGGACGGGAAGGTGGACGCCGGTGACGCACCGATGCCGGCAGCCCGCATCGACTTCACGATCGCCCCGAACACCGGCGGCCCGACCGACATCTCGGGCGTGGGGACGTTCACGAAGGTCGACAAGGGTCTGTGCATTGGACAGTCCGCTCTGAACGACGCGGGTGGCGAGCCCGCCGCACCGTTCGGCTGCACGAACGCGCTGTACGTGCGACCGGGTGCGACGACTCCGCACCATCTCTACGCGCCGTTCTATCGGGCGTACCTCCCGGCGACGTTGGCACCCGCCGATCCGTTCTCGAGCGGTATCGACGGTGGTTTCGCCAATAACTTCAACGGGTTCCTCAACCTGAGCGGGAACGCTCTCGCCGACCCGTCGGGCCTGTACGACTACTGGGATATCGCCGAGGTCATCCGCACCTCCACCGCGGCTGCGACGAGCTGTCTCTTCCGCACCGTCGGTGGCGTGCCGGTCTTCCTCACGACTCCCGGCACCGGCCCGTCGTCGATCGCTACGTACAGCGACGAGCACGGCGAGTCACGCACCGGGTTCCTCCCGGGGACGGGATTCTTCTTCAACAACTTCGGAATCCTGAACGCCAACCTCGGTTGTGACCTGGCAGGCATCTCCCCGCTCGGCACCGCCAGCATCACGGCGACCGCGCAGTACCCGTACGAGCCCGTCACGGCTAAGCCGCTGACCTCGAACGCGGTGGCCAAGTCGGTCGCTTCGCTCTTCGTGAAGCTGATCCAGTGCTTCCCGAAGGGGCCGTCGGCCTTCGACCAGCAGACCGCCGTCTGCGTCGCGCACGCCCAGGACATCACGGGCACCGCGGTCACCGGTGAGCGCGTCTGCTTCTTCTCCGGTGGCGAAGGGCTGTTCCTGCCGGCACTGGCGTCGATCAAGATCCCGAACCAGACCATCTGGCCGGCGATCGCGATCCTGCCCGCGCCGTCACTGGCCGGCCCGAACAACGTGTGCGCGTTCACGGACTTGAACGGGAACACGGCCGTCGAGGTCTTGGAGACCGATGCGGAAACGATCAACGTCGCTGCGTTCTTCGTCGACGAGGGTCTGATGCGGAGCGTCCACGTCACGTTCCCGATCACGGCCCCGACGGCAGCGGTGACCGGTCCGGTCGCAGCGTCGACCCAGAACAACCCGAACCCGACTCCCGTTCCGGTTACCGGCACGAATAACCAGAACGGCGACGGTCCGGCTACGGTCGACTCGTCGCACGTCGACAGGACGGTGAAGATCAACTACCGGATCACGCTTGCAAGGCTGAGCGGGAAGACCCTCACGGTCCGCCTGACCGGCCCCAAGGGCAACGGCACGTTGATCGTCCAGTTCCAGAGCAAGACGAAGGCGGTAGGCACCGTCATGAAGACGGTTCCGGCTAACAAGACCGTCAAGCTGCGCCTGCAGATCCCGAGGAACGTGCAGAAGCTGCACCTCTCGGTAATGCCGGGGTAAGAACACCCCCTCAAAAAGGGAGTGACCGAGGGAGGGCCCGCAAGGGCCCTCCCTCTTTTCTTTAGACCAGCTCGAGCTGGCGGTACGGCTGCAGGCCGGAGACGGCGACTCCGACCAGCCTCAGCGCTCCCGGCCGGTCGTCGAGGGCGCGGTCGAGGAGGGAGCACGCGAGCTCGGCGATCCGGTCTGCATCGTCCATCCCTGCGCCGACGGTCGTCGAGCGGCTGCGGATCGAGAAGTCCTGATACCGCACCTTCGTCGTCACGGTCCTGGCGCTCAGGCCTTCGGCCTCGAGTTGCTCGGCCAGGCGGACGGCCATCCGCCGGAGCTCGGCCTTGAGACGGTCGCGGTCGATCACGTCCTGCTCGAACGTCTCCTCGTTGCTGATCGACACCGCCTCGGAGGACGTCTCGAGCGGCCGCGGATCGATCCCCCGCGCCCGGTCGTGGAGCAGGGCGCCGGTCTTCCCCGGCAACAGGCGCTTCAGGTCCGCCGGCGGAAGCGCTGCGAGCGCACCGATCGTGGTCACGCCGGCGCGTCGCAGGCGCTCCTCGGAGCGAGGGCCGACCCCGGGAAGCTTCCTGATCTCGAACGGGGCGAGGAAGGCGGCCTCTCGTCCGGGAGGGACGACCGTGAGCCCGCCGGGCTTGCGCCGGTCGCTCGCGACCTTCGCGACCACCTTGCACGTCGCGACGCCCAGCGACGCCGACAGGCTGGTCGATCCGCGCACGGAGGCCTGGACCGCCTCGGCGACGGCGCGCGCCCGCAGAAAGTTCCGGGCGACCTCGCCGAGATCGAGGTAGCCCTCGTCGAGCCCAGTTCGCTCGACCGTGGGGACGACCTCTCGGATCGCCGTCCAGACCGCGCTCGAGTACTCGCGGTACAGGCTCTTGCGAGGACGGAGGAAGACCGCGGCGGGGCACCGCCGCAGCGCCTCCGCGCAGCTCATCGCGGAGTGGATGCCGAACTGCCGCGCGACGTAGTTCGCCGTGGCAACGACTCCGCGGCCGCGCGGGTCGCCCCCGACCACGAGCGGCTTCGTCCTGAGGCTCGGATCCTCGAGCTCCTCCACCGCGGCGAAGAAGGCGTCGAGATCGAGATGGGCGATGATCATTGACATTCTCGTATCACACTCGTGCGTCGTTGCCCGGTACGGTGGGCCGCATGAAGAAGACGACGACTCCCTGGGGCGCGGCGTCGATCGTGGAGGAGCTCACCCTGCCGCAGCGGGCCGGCGCCAAGCGCTTCGCGTCGGTGGTGCAGCTGCTGGAAGGCAAGGGCGGCGAGCGCCTGATCCGCTTCGCGTACTCGACCGACGGTGCGGCCCGGCGAGGGCCCGTCACGCTTCGGGCCCGCGACCTCGAGCGGCTGCGGGCGGCGCTCGGCGAGCACCCGGAGCTGGCGTCCGCGCTCGGAATCTAGGCCGGAACCGCTGCGCGCTCGCGAACCGCGTCGAGCAGGGACTCGAGGATCAGCGCTCCGTCGGTCGAGCCGAGCAGCGGATCGACGGCGTGCTCGGGATGGGGCATCAGGCCCATCACGTTGCCGGCGCGGTTGATCACGCCGGCGACACCGGCCACGGAACCGTTCGGGTTGTCCTCGTCGTAGCGCAGGACGATCTGCCCGTTGGCCTCGAGCTCGGCCTGGAGCTCGTCGTCGGCGTACCAGCAGCCCTCGCCGTGCTTGACCGGGACGACCAGCCGTTGCCCCGGCTCGCAGCGCGACGTGAACGCCGTGTCCGTCCGCTCGACCCTGACCGGCACGTCGCGGCAGACGAACGAGAGCGAGACGTTCGGGCGCAGCACGCCGGGGAGCAGCCCTGCCTCGCACAGGATCTGGAAGCCGTTGCAGATCCCGAGCACGAGCCCTCCCTGCTCGGCGAACCGCCCCACGGCCTCCATCGCCGGCGAGAAGCGGGCGATGGCTCCGGCACGAAGGTAGTCGCCGTACGAGAAGCCGCCGGGAAGCACGACCGCGCCCACCTCCGGCAGCTCCGGCTCGGCATGCCAGATCTGGACCGGCTCGGCCCCGAGCGCTGCCAGCGCCAAGACGGCGTCGCGGTCGTCCTGTGAGCCCGGGAAGGTGACTACCGCGATTCGCGGACGCGAATCGCTAGTTGTCGGGGAAGGTGATCTCATAGCTCTCTATCAACGGATTCGCGAGCAGCTTTCGACACATCTGGTCGACCTTGGTCCGGGCCTCGCCCGCGTCGGAGCTGTCGACTTCGAGATCGACGACGCGGCCGACGCGTGCCTCGCTGACCGGAAAGCCGAGCTTGCGCAGCGATCCTTCGACCGCCTGTCCCTGCGGGTCGAGAATCCCCTCCTTGGGCCTGACCAGAACCGAGACCCTCACTCGAGCACCAGCTGTGGATCGGCTGCGTAGTCTGCGAACGGGATCCCCGTCAGGCGCTCGAACGCCTCGAGGTAGCGGCGGCGCGTTCCCTTGACGACCTGATCCCCGTCAGGCGCTCGAACGCCTCGAGGTAGCGGCGGCGCGTTCCCTTGACGACCTTGTCCGGAAGCTCCGGGCCGGGCGGAGTCTTGTCCCAGCCGAGCGATTCCGCGTAGTCGCGGACGTACTGCTTGTCGAACGAAGGCTGGGAGCGACCCGGCTTGTAGACGTCCGCCGGCCAGAATCGGGACGAGTCGGGCGTGAACACCTCGTCGCCGAGCACGAGCGCGCCGGTCTCGTCGACGCCGAACTCGAACTTCGTGTCGGGAAGGATGATCCCGCGCTTGCGCGCATACTCGGAGGCGAAGCGGTAGAGCTCGATCGAGGCTCGCTCGACCTCTGCAAGCCGCGCTTCACCGAGCAGTGCGGCGGCCTGCCCGCGGTCGAGCGGCTCGTCGTGGCCGGTCTGAGCCTTCGTCGTCGGCGTGAAGATCGGCTCGGGGAGCTGGTCGGACTCGGCCAGCCCGGCCGGAAGCTGCTGCCCGCAGATCTCGCCCGTCGCCTTGTAATCCTTCCAGCCGGAGCCGGCCAGGTACCCGCGCACCACGCATTCGATCGGCAGCATCTCGAGCCTGCGGCATTCGGTCGAGCGACCGTCCGGCCTCAGCGCGAGCAGATGGTTCGGGACGATCTCGTGCGTGCGCGCGAACCAGAATGCGGACAGGCCTGCGAGCACGCGGCCCTTGTCGGGGATCTCGGTCGGCAGCACGACGTCGAAGACCGAGATGCGGTCGCTGGCGACGAGGAGCAGCCGCTCGTCGTCGAGAGCGAACAGCTCGCGGACCTTGCCGCTGGCGACGTGCATGGCGGTCTCAGGCATGGACCGGCTCCTCCTTCGGGATCAATGTGCGGAGCCGCTCGAAGACGGCGTCCACGTGGCGGACGGTGGAATCGAGGTCGAAGATCGAATCGAGGTCGACGCGGCCGGCGATCGCGGGATCGGCGCGCACGAGCTCTCCGAAGTCGCGCTCTTCCTCCCACGCCCGCATCGCGTGCTCCTGGACGAGCCGGTAGGCCTCGTCGCGGGCGAGGCCCGACTCGACGAGCGCGAGCAGAAGACGGTGGCTGAAGACGAGCCCGTGACTCGCCTCGAGGTTCCGCCGCATCCGCTCCGGATAGACGACGAGACCCTCGACGATCCAGGTGAACCTGTCGAGCATGTAGTCGAGCGCGAGGAACGAGTCGGGGATCACCACGCGCTCGGCCGACGACTGCGAGATGTCGCGCTCGTGCCAGAGCGGGACGTTCTCGAAGCCGACGAGCGCCGCCGCCCGGACGACGCGCGCGAGGCCGCAGATCCGCTCGGCCACCTTGGGATTGCGCTTGTGAGGCATCGCAGACGATCCCTTCATCCCCGTGGCGAACGGCTCCTCGACCTCGCGGACCTCGGTGCGCGCGAGATGGCGGATCTCGAGGGCGAAGCGCTCGAGCGAGGTCGCGGCGAGCGCCAGGGCGGACAGGAGCTCTGCGTGGCGGTCACGCGCGATCACCTGCGTCGAGAGCGGGTCCGGCTCGAGCCCGAGCCGCTCGCACGCGATCCGCTCGATCTCGGGCTCGAGCTGAGCGTAGGTGCCGACCGTGCCGGAGAGCTGGCCGACACGGTTCGTCTCGAGCGCCTGCGCGACCCGGTTGCGAGTGCGATCGAGCTCGAAGGCCCAGCCCGCGAGCTTCCAGCCGAACGTGATCGGCTCCGCGTGGATCCCGTGCGAGCGGCCGATCGTGACGGTGTTGCGATGCTCCTCGGCCCGCGCGACGACCGCCGCCAGGGCACGGTCGATCCCCTCCAGAATCAGGCGTCCGGCGTCCTGGATCTGCAACGCCAGTCCGGTGTCGATGACGTCGGAGGACGTCAGGCCGTAATGGATCCAGCGGCCTTCCTCTCCCAGCTGCTCCGCGACCGCGTCGACGAATGCTGCCGTGTCGTGGTCGGTGACCAGCTCGATCTCGGCGACGCGCTCGGGTGTGGGCACCGTGACGCGGCCGCGAATGGCCTGCACGTCCCCAGCGGGAATCGGGCCGACCTCGGCCCAGGCTTCGAGCGCGGCCAGCTCGACGTCGAGCCAGCGGGCGAGCCTGCTCTCGTCCGACCAGATCATGGCCATGGCCGGGCGGGAGTAGCGGGCGATCACTGAATGAATTCTAGATTGAGCGGCGGCCGCGGCGGATGACGCCCCAGCGTGGGAAGCTTCCGGATCTTCGGAGAAGGACAGGTGCATGAGCAACGACGCTCGCGAAGAGTTCGATTCGCATCTTGCTCGGATGGCTCGCGTCTACAGCGCGCGGCACCACCCACTCAACGAGGCGCTCGATCAGGGCCTCGATCCGCGCGGTCCGGACATGCTGGTCGACGTAGCCGGCTCGTACTTGCGGTCGCAGAGTCGGATTCTGGACATCGGATGCCGGGATGCGAGCTATCTGATCAGGCTCGTACAGGCCCACGACTGTCGAGGAGTCGGCTTCGATCCGGTCGACTGGAACGTCCAGCGGGCGCGTGACGCCGTCGAGGAAGCCGGCCTTGGCGAGCAGGTCCAGATCGCGAAGGGGGTGATGGAGCGGATCGAGCAGCCGGATGACTACTTCGACTTCATCTGGTGCCGGGACGTGCTGGAGGTCGTCGAAGGCCTTCAACGAGGACTGGCCGAAACAGCGCGCGTGTTGCAGCCCGACGGCCGGATGCTGATCTACACAAATTTCGCCACAGAGCTGCTCGAGCCGGGGGAATCGCGGATGATCCACGGACCGCTGGGCAACGTCCCGACGAACTTCGACGAGCACTCGATGGAGGCGGCGTTTCAGCGCGCTGGCCTTGTCATCGACCGCAAGGACATCATCGGCACCGAGTGGCGCGAGTACCAGGAGGAGCGAGCTGGGCAGGCGTCACAAGACCTGCTCCGCCTTGCGCGCTTGCGGCGAAGGCGAGAGGAGCTCGTCGGGGAGCACGGGCAAGAGCTCTACGACCTGGCACAGGCGTCGCTTCAATGGAGGACGTATCAGTTTCTGGGCAAGCTGCAGCCCACGATGTACATCCTCAAGCGCTCTGTTTGACGGCGCTTCGAACCCGGGCCTCAAGCACAGAACTCGGTCGCGACCGCGAGCAAGACCTCCGAGCAGCGCTCGACCGAGGCGAGGTCGACCCATTCCACCGCCGCGTGGGCGCCCTCGCCGGCCGGGCCGAAGACGACGGTCGGAACGCCTGCGCCTGCGAGCAGGGCTGCATCCGTCCAGAAGGGCACTCCGACGATCTGGGTTTTGGCGTGGCCCTGGACGAGCCGGACGATCTCCTCGTCCTCGGCCACCTCGAACGACTGCCGGCTGACGCCCATGCGCAGATCGGCTTCGGGCTCGGTGCGCTCGAGCAGGCTCCGGAGCTCGGCTTCGACGTCCTCGAGGGTCTCCCCTGGGACGGTTCGGCGCTCGCCGGTCAGCAGGCACCGTTCCGGATAGCTGGAGAACTCCTGGCCGCCCTCGATCAGCGAGGAGTGGACGGACCCGCTGCCGAGCAGCCGGTGCGTCGGCTGGGAGAGCAGGCGCGTGGCGAGCGCGTCGAGCTCGACGAGCACGGGGCCCATCTTGGCGATCGCGTCGACCCCGAGATCGGGTCGCGAGCCGTGGGCGGCGCGGCCGCGCGTCTCGATCTCGAACCCGGCGAAGCCCTTGTGGGCGATTGCGACGCCGAGCTCCGTGGGCTCCGCCACGACGGCCGCGCCGAAGCGGCGGCCGCTCGCGACCAGCGCCTCCGTGCCGATGCTCGCCACCTCCTCGTCGCAGACCGCGGCGACCACGACGTCGCCCGCGAGCCCACGCTTGCTCGCCTCGGCGGCCACGGTCATGATCGCCGCCAGGCTGCCCTTCATGTCGTAGGCGCCGCGGCCGTAGAGGTGCCCTCCTTCGACTCGGGCCTCGAACGGCGCTTCCATCGTCTCGGTGCCGACCGTGTCCATGTGCGCGTTGAGGACGAGCGTCCTGCCTCCGCCCGAGCCGCGCGCCGTCGCGATCACGTTCGGCCGGCCGGGGGCGGTCTCCTCGAGCTCGACCTCGAGACCCGCCCGCTCGCACCAGCCCGCGACGAACCCGGCGATCTCGGCCTCGCCCGCAGCGCCGGGGATCAGGTCGGGATTGACGGAATCGATCCGGACGAGCTCTTGCAGGAGCTCGACGAGGTGGGTCACGCGCCGAGGATGCGGGCGGCGAGCAGCGCTGCGTTCTTGGCGTTGTCGACCCCGACGCACGCCACCGGCACGCCCGGGGGCATCTGCACGATCGCGAGCAGGGCGTCCATCCCGTCCAGGACACTCTTCGAGGAGCGGAGCGGGACGCCGATCACCGGCAGGTCGGTGTGCGCGGCGGCCACGCCCGGGAGCGCGGCGGCAAGCCCGGCGCCGGCGATGATCACCTTCAGCCCTCGCTCCCGAGCCCCCTTGCAGTACTCGGCCACCGCATCCGGCGTCCGATGGGCCGAGCGGACCTCGAGCTCGTGCGGAATTCCCCGTTCGGCGAGCTCGTCGAGGGCGGGCTGCATCCGTTCGACGTCGGAGTCCGATCCAACGAGGATCCCGACGACCGGCGGCTCAGGCAACCGTGGTCTCTTCCTCGGCAGCGGCCAGCGCAATGTCCTTCCGGTACCGGGCGCCGTCGAAGTGAATCCGCTCCACTCCGGCATACGCGCGCTCGCGCGCCTCGGCGATTGAGTTACCGACGCCGGTCACGTTCAGGATCCGCCCGCCGTTCGTGACGAGCCTGTCCCCGCGCAGCGCGGTGCCGGCGTGGAAGACGATCGCACCTGCCATCACGGCTTCGTCGATCCCTTCGATCGGCGTCCCGGAGTCGCCGCTCTCGGGATAGGTGCCGGCTGTCATCGCGACGGCGACGGCTGCCTGGTCCGCGGGGGAGAGGGAGCTGCCGCTGAGATCGCCGGCGGCCGCTGCCGCGAGGACGGGCAGGAGATCGCCGTCGACCCGGGGCAGGATCACCTGCGTCTCGGGGTCGCCGAACCGGCAGTTGAACTCGAAGACGCGCGGCCCGTCCTCGGTCAGCATCACGCCGGCGTAGAGGGCGCCGACGAACGGCGTACCGCGCCCCGCGAGCTCGGCCAGCACCGGCCGGTGGATCGTGTCGACGAGCTCCTCGACCTCGCCGTCGCTAAGCCGCGGGAACGGCGAGTAGGAGCCCATCCCGCCGGTGTTGGGCCCGGTATCGCCGTCGCCCACGCGCTTGAAGTCCTGCGCGGCCGGAAGCGCGAGGGCCCGCCGTCCGTCGCTGACGGCGAAGACCGAGACCTCCTCACCCTCGAGGAACTCCTCGATGAACGGATCCCCGATGGCGGAGGCGGCGAGCAAGGCGGCGTCCAGCTCCTCCTGCGTGCGGCAAACGAATGAGCCCTTGCCCGCTGCGAGGCCGTCCGCCTTCACCACGCACGGGGGCCGGGCGACGGCCAACTGTCCCGGGAAGGCGACCCCCGCCGAGGCCATGACGTCCTTCGCGAACCGCTTCGAGCCTTCGATCTGCGCCGCCTCGCGGCTCGGGCCGAAGACGGCGATCCCGGCGCGGCGGAGGTGATCGCCGACGCCGGCGACGAGCGGCGCTTCCGGGCCTACGACGACGAGGTCGACCCCGAGCTCGCGGGAGAGCCCGAGCAGGCCCTCGCCGTCCTCGGCGCGCACCGGGTGACAGTCGCCGATGTCCGAAATTCCGGGATTCCCCGGGGCTGCATGCAGCTGCTCGAGCTTCCGGCTCTGGCTCAGCTTCCAGGCCAGGGCGTGCTCGCGTCCGCCTGAACCGACGATCAGCACCTTCACGTCTCGCATGCTAACGGGGTTTGAAAGATCTCCCTTGCGCGCATGATGCTCGCATGGCGACGCCGGAACCAGGCCTCGACCGGCACGAATGGGAAAGCGAGTTCGCCTCGATCGAGCCCGACCTCGAGGACTCGCCGATCGAGGCGCTCCCCGAGCTCGCCGCGCTCGTCCGGCGGATGCTGGAGGAGCGGGGATACGACCTCCAAGACCCCGTGGTGCTCGAGGACGAAGAGCGAGACGTCGTGAGCGAGTATCTCGCCGCCCGCGAGGTCGCAGACCAGGTCAACCTCGCCGGAGAGGTCGATCCGGGCGACGTGGCGGCGGCGATCAACGGCCTCCGCGCGATCTACGACTTCGTCATCGCAGAGCTCGAGCCACCGTAAAGGACTCTCTCGTCCTAATGCGGAGCCGGGCTTTGCCCGGCGGAGCCCGAGGGAGGGGGCAAGGGGAACCGGAGGTTCCCCAAAAGGAAGAAGGGGGCTCACGGGGGAAACATGGTTTCCCCCGTGCTTAGCTTGCTACGGCTTCGACGCCGCGCGGCGAGAGCACGCGCTGACGCTCCGCGCCGGTGCCGATCAGCGCCACCTCGACGCCGAGCTGGCGCTCGACGAACTCGACGTAGCGCCGGGCCCCTTCCGGGAGTCCCTCGACGTTCTCGATCCCGTCGAGCGGCTGCTCCCAGCCGGGCAGGGTCTCGTACACCGGCCGGCAGTGGTGGAAGTCGCTCTGGTGCGCGGGAAACTCCTCCGTCTCGCTGCGGTCCGGGAGCAGGTAGCGGACACAGACCGGAAGCTCGGAGAATGCGGACAGGACGTCGAGCTTCGTGAGGGCGAGCTTGGTCATCCCGTTCAGGCGGACGGCGTAGCGCAAGGCCACCAGATCGAGCCAGCCGCAGCGCCGCTGCCGGCCCGTGACCGTCCCGACCTCGCCCCCGAGCGCCTGGAGCCGCTCCTGGCTCGGGCCCTCGATCTCGGTCGGGAACGGCCCTTCCCCGACCCGGGTCACGTACGCCTTCGCCACTCCGAGCACGCAGTCGATCCGCGTCGGGCCGATTCCGGTGCCGACCGCGGCACCGCCGGCCACCGTCGGCGACGAGGTGACGAACGGATACGTGCCGTGGTCGAGGTCGAGCAAGGTCCCGTGGGCGCCGTCGAAGAGCACGCGCTTGCCGTCGCGGAGCGCCCTGTCTACGAGCAGCGACGTGTCGGCGATCATCGGCCGCAGCCGCTCGGCGTAGCTCTCGTACCGCTCGACCAGGCCCTCGAGCTCGATCGGCTCCGATCCGTAGACGCGCTCGAGCCAGACGTTCTTCTCCGCGAGCGCCACCTCGATCTTCTGGCCCAGGATCTTGTGATCGAGTAGGTCCTGGACCCGAATTCCGAGCCGGTAGGCCTTGTCGGCGTACGTCGGGCCGATCCCGCGATGCGTCGTCCCGATCTTGAGCTTGCCGAGCCGACGCTCGCTGGCGCGGTCGATCGCGGGATGCCAGGGCATCACGAGGTGGGCGTTCCCCGACAGCCGCACGAGCTCGGTCGAGATCCCGCGCGCCTCGAGATCGTCCAGCTCATCGATCATCACCTGCGGGTCGACGACGCAGCCGGCGCCGATCACGCACTCCTTGCCGCGCAGGATTCCAGAGGGAATGTGCTTGAGCTTGTAGGTCTCGCCCTCCACGACGATCGTGTGGCCGGCGTTCGGTCCGCCGTTGTAGCGGCAGACGAGGTCTGAATGCTGCGCGAGCAGGTCGACGATCTTCCCCTTCCCCTCGTCGCCCCACTGCGCACCGACGATCACGGTGGCGGGCACGGACGGAGTTTGCCTGACGGGGAGGTCGCGACGGAGGGATGCCGGCTAGGCGGCGGTCCGGCCGATGCGCCGGAGCGAGATCCGGTGGCCGCGATCGCAGCGCGCGAACCCGACGTCGGCGTCGACACGGAGCCGCCCCGCCACCTTGGCGGCGCGGTAGGCGAGCGCTCCCACCGGCTCGTCCGGCCTGGCCAGGCACTCGTCGCAGAGCCCGGCGAACGTCGTCGCGCCGGGCCGGAGCCAGATCACCTGCCGCTCGATCATGGGCCGATCTCTAGCCCATGAGCGTGGGGAGGGGGTGTGGGGGAACCGGGAGGTTCCCCCACATCAGGTTGTAAGAAGGGGGCTCGCGGGGGAAACATGGTTTCCCCCGCGGGAGCGAGCCGGAGGCGAGCGACGATCATGCCGCGGGGGCCAGGTCGGTGAACTTGGTGTACCGGCGCAGGAAGGAGAGCTTGATCGAGTCGGTCGGGCCGTTGCGGTGCTTGGCGAGGTGGATCTCGGCCAGGCCCTGCTGGTCGGACTCCTCGTTGTAGTACTCGTCCCGATAGATGAAGAGGACCAGGTCCGAGTCCTGCTCGATGCTGTTGTGGACGACGACGTCGTCGGCGACGAAGTTGTGCAGCCCCTCGACGGTTAAGTCGAAGACGGCCTCCGTTCCCGCGGGCTCGATCGCGTCGATCTCATCCCAGGAGACGTCGCTCGTTGCCGGCCACCACTGCGGGTCCGAGTCGACGAGCGCCTCGAGCAGGCGAGGGCGAGTCGCCACGGTTGATGTTCGAGCCGGCGCGGCGAGCTCGCGTACCGCCTCCCTCGGGAGCAAAGCCTCGGCCCTCTCTGGAACCGCGATGCGCATGCCGGACGCGAGATCGTCAATGCGGCGCCAACCGTCGAACGCCAGGAACTTGTGGTTTGCCGTCGCGCGGATGGTGCGGCCGAGCCGCGTGCGGAGCTCTAAGACCGGTTTGCTTCCGGTCGCGAACGCGTTGAGGACCGGCCGCGGCTCCAGACGCCAGGTCTTGGTGTCCAGCGCAAGGACGCGAAAGCCGCTGGTGCCCGCGAGATCGCCGATTCGCGCAGAGACCCCCTCGTCGGGTAGATAGACACCAGAGTCGTACGAAAGACAGCCGCTTTCTCTCAAATCCGACAGGATCGGGCGCTTGTCGTGGCGCTGCTCGACCGCGCGTGAGAGCTGCGACATCGCGAGCACCGGCACGTCCAGGTCGCGCGCCAGCACCTTCAGCGAGCGCGAGATCTGGGAGACCTCCTGCACGCGGTTCTCGGCCGACGCGCCCGAGGTCATCAGCTGCATGTAGTCGACGACGATGAGCCCGAGGTTCGGCTCCTTGGACTTCAGCCTCCGCGCTTTGGAGCGGATCTCCATCATCGTGATCGACCCGGAGTCGTCGACGTAGATCGGCGCCTTCATGAGCGCATCGCACGCGGTCGTCAGCCGCGGCCAGTCGTCGGCGGCGAGCTTGCCCGTGCGGAGCCTGTTCGACTCGACCTTCGCCTCGCTGCACATGAGCCGCTGCGTGACCTCGGCCTTCGACATCTCGAGCGTGAACAGGGCGACGGGAATCTCGTGCCGCACGGCCAGGTTGGCAGCGATCCCGAGGCCGAACGCCGACTTCCCCATGCTGGGACGCGCCGCGACGATGACGAGGTTGCCCGGCTGGAAGCCGGCCGTCATCCGGTCGAGGTCGCGGAACCCCGACGGCACGCCTGTCACCTCCTCGCCGGCCTCGTACAGCTTCGTGATCCGCTCGAAGCTCTCCTTGAGCAGCGACTCGATGTGGCTGAACTCGCTCGTGACCCGGCTCTGCGAGAGCTCGAAGATCACCTGCTCGGCACGGTCGACGAGGTCGGCGGTCTCTCCGGGACGGTCCCACCCGAGCTGGGCGATCTGGCCGCCCGCACGGATCAGCCCGCGCAGTGTCGCCAGCTCGTGGACGATGCGGGCGTAGTGGGCTGCGTTCGCCGTCGCGGGGACGAGTGCGGCGAGCTCGTGGATACGCACCCGGCCGCCGACGTCCTCGAGCTGTCCGCGCTCCTCCAGCGCGTCCACGAGCGTGATCGCGTCCACCGGCTCGCTCTTTCCGTAGAGGTCGAGCGCCGCCCGGTACACCTTGGCGTGGCTCTCGCGGTAGAAGTCGCCGGCGTCGAGGATCTCGCTGACGGCGCCGATCGCGCCGGGCGAGAGCATCATGGCACCGAGGACCGACTCCTCGGCCTCGAGGTTCTGAGGTGGCACGGGCGCGTTGTCAGGAAGGTGCGCGACTTGCGCCATCGGCTGCACTCAAGCTCGCTCGCCGCGGACGTGCAAGCCGCGGGGATTTCCAGGGGAAAAGAACATATGTTCGCCTGATTATCCCCAGGACCGCGGACGTAATCCCCAGTCGGGGGAAAGTTGTTACAGAGAATTGACCCGCTCGGAGCGGAAAGTTCGTCCAGCTCTCCACAGGGCTGTGGAGAGCCCTGTGAACTATTCCGCCGGCGGGGGTTCCGGCTCTGTTTGCGCCTCTGCGGCCGGCTCGGCCTCGGCCTCCGGCTCTGCGGCCGGCTCGCTCTCGGCCTCCGGCTCGGGCGCCGCCTCTCCCTCGGGCGCCTCGGCGGGGGCTTCCTCCTCGGCGGCGGGTGCCTCCTCCTCGGGCGGGAGCTCTCCGCCCTCCGGGATCACGAGCGTTCGCACCTCCGCGGTGACGTCGGTGAAGAGCTCGACCGGGATCGCGTAGCGGCCGATGCGCTTGATCGGGTCGGCGAGGTCGATCTTGCGACGATCGACCCGAACCCGGCCCGAGCGCCAGAGCTCCTCGGCAACGTCGGTCGCCGTCACCGAGCCGAACAACGAGCCCGTCGGCCCGGCCTTCACCTCGAAGCGAAGCTCCGTCTGCTCGAGCACGTCTGCGACCTCGCGCGCCTGCTCGACCGTCTGCGCCTCGTGCCGGGCGCGCAGCTCGTCGCGCCGCTGCAGCTCGCCCAGGCGCCCGGGGGTCGCAGGCTCGGCGAGGCGGCGCGGCAGCAGGTAGTTGCGCGCGTAGCCGCGCGCGACGCTGACAACGTCGCCTTTGAGGCCGACCTTCTCGACGTCCTGGAGCAGGATCACATCCATCCGGCTACCCCGCGACGTACGGCAGCAGCGCCATCTCCCGCGCGCGCTTGATCGCGACGGCGACCTGCCGCTGGTGGCGCCGGCAGGCCCCGGTCGTGCGCCGGGAGCGGATCTTGCCCTTTTCCGAGATGTAGCGGCGGAGCTGGTTGTAGTTCTTGTAGTCCACCTCTTCGACCTTCTCGCGGCAGAAGAAGCAGTTGCGCCGCCGGCCGGCGAATTCTCTCGTCTGGCTGCGTCTGCCCCGCTGCTGCCGCTGATCTCGCTGCTGTGCCATCAGAACGGGATGTCGTCGTCGGTGCCGCCGGAGCCGAAGTCGCTCTTCTCTGTCGCGGCGCCGGCCTGGACGAACTGCGGCTCGGACTCGGTGTCGCCGCGGCCGCCGAGGAACTGGACCGAATCGGCGATGATCTCGACGGCCTGGCGCTTCGAGCCGTCCTGCGCCTCCCACTCGCGCCACTCCAGGCGCCCGTCGACCCCCACCGGGCGTCCCTTGGAGAGGTACTGCGCGCAGTTCTCCCCCTGGTTACCCCAGACGGTGACGTCGAAGTAGTTGGGCTTCTCGCCCCATTCGCCGGTCGCCGCGTCCTTGCGCCGCGTGTTGACGGCCAGGCGCAGGCTGCAAACGGGTGTCCCGCTCGGCGTGTGCCGCAGCTCGGGGTCGCGCGTCAGGTTTCCGACGAGGACGACGCGGTTGATGTTGGCTGCCATCTCGTGCTCCCTTCCTAGAACGTACGTTCGGTCATGCTAGCCGGCCTTGTGGACGGCCTCGGGCTCCTCCGCGGGCTCGGGCTCCTCCGCACGCGGTTGCGGCTCGGCGGCCGGAGGACCGGCCGGAGTCGAGCTCTTCGGCCGCCGCACTGCAAGATGCCGGAGGACGCCGTCCGTGATGCGGAGGACGCGCGAGATCTCGTCCAGCACCTCGGGGTCGCTCTTGAACAGCAGCAGGTGGTACGAGCCCTCGCCCTTGTGGTCGATCTCGTAAGCGAGCTTTCGCCGTCCCCAGACGTCGTGCCGCTCCCAGGTGCCGTTGCCGCGCTCGATCGTCTCGCGCGTGCGCGCGACGATCTCGTTCTCCCGATCCTCCTCGAGGTCCGGGTCGAGCAGCAGCAGAATCTCGTAGTCGTTCACGTTCCCGATCCTCTCCCTTCGGTCTGGTCGGCTCCGCCCGGAGTCGCCGCTCGGGTGGCACGGCGCGAGGCGAAGCAGGAAGCTCGACGAGTGTAGCATCGCCCCTATGAGACGCCGACTGCTCTGGATCGGCGGAGGCGTCGCCGTCGCAGGCGGTGCGCTCTGCCGCAAGCTGAGAGGGAAACAGGCTGCGGAGCCCGACCCCGCCGGAGAGCTTCGCCGCAAGCTGGACGAGTCGCGAACGATCGTCGAGGAGCGTGAGGAGTTCGAGTCCGCCGAGACGACGGTCGACCAGGCCGAGCCCGGCGTCGACGAGCGCCGCCGTGCCGTCCACGACCAGGCGCGGGCCGCGATCGACGAGATGCGGCAAGAGGACTAGGTCTCGCCACCGCTTCAATAGGCCGAGCGGCCTATTGAAGGACTCGGACGCTTCTGTTAGAAACGTGTGCGGGGTCTCTCTGTGAAGAAGTCAATTCGCCTTTTGCCGCTCGAGCGCTCGCTTTTGCTTGCTGCCGTCGGCATGCTCGGCGTGCTGCTCTGGGCAGGCCCCGCCTCGTCCTCGGTCGGGGCTCGCAACGCGACACCACACAAGGTCACTCTCCAGGGGATCCTGCTCGTCCGCCACGCCGACGTCTTCCGCCAGAACCGGGCCGAGTACTGGTACTGGCTGAAGACGCGCACGGGGCTCGTCAAGCTGACCTTCCACGGTAAGGGCCCGACCGGGCTCGGACGGGCGCACGTGGTCGTGCACGGCACGCGGATCGGCTCGACCGTCAAGACGCATGACGTTCGAGTGCTCTCGCGGCGCCGCGCCCCGGCCGGCCGCGCGATCGCAACGGGTACGTACAAGCTGGCGGTCTTCCTGATCAACTTCCAGAACGACCAGCGGACGCCGTGGTCGGTCGACTTCGTGAGGGCCAAGTACTTCACGAGCCCCGACTCGATGGCCGCGTACTACAACGAGGAGTCGTTCGGAAAGGTGACCTTGACCGGCGACGTGCTCGGCTGGTACACGATCCCAACCGACAACACCAGCTGCGACCCGAGCGGATGGGCCGGCATGGCCCAGAACATCGCCCAGGCAAGAGGCGTCAACCTCTCGCAATATACGCACTTTCAATACGTCTTCGGTCCCCCCGCCGCCTGCGGCTGGGCGGGGCTCGCGTACGTGCCCGGCACGACGTCGTGGATCAACGGGACCACGAACCTGCGCGTGATCTCCCACGAATTCGGGCACAACCTCGGCGTCCACCACGCAAGCTCGCTGAGCTGTACGGACTCGTCCGGCCACCGAGTTGCGCTCTCGGTGAACAACCTCTGCGGGGCGAGCGAGTACGGCGACCCCTTCGACCCGATGGGTCTCGGCGATACGCCGCACATGAACAACTTCCACAAGGCGCAGTATGGGTGGTTCGGCGCGGGGAACATCGTCACCGCCACCTCGAACGGGACGTACACGCTCGCTCCGATCGAGCAGGCGAGCCCGGGGATCCAGGTGCTGCGGGTGCCCCGCCTGACCTATTCCGGCCAGTACTTCTACCTCGAGTACCGACGGCCGTTCTCGATCTTCGACAACTTCACGCCGACCGACCCAGTCGTCAACGGTGTCACCATTCGGATCGCGCCGGACCTCGGCGTCATCAGCCAGTCGTACTTGATCGATACGACCCCGTTCACGTTCTCGTTCACCGACGCGCCGCTGCGTGTGAACGACCTCGTCACCGACCCCGTCAGCGGGATCACGCTCAAGACCGAGAGCCCACCTCCACCTCCACCTCCACCTCCACCTCCACCTCCACCTCCACCTCCACCCGGGGATCGTGAGCCTCCGACCGCGCCGGTCAATCTGACGGGTAGCGCTCTCACATCGCCGATTCGCGCCCAGCTGACCTGGACGGCCTCCACCGACAACGTCGGCGTCGCGGGCTACCGGGTCTACCGGGACGGCGTGCTGGTCGGGACGGTGACCGGCCTGAGCTACACCGACATCGCAGTCGGCTTCGGCTACAGCTACCAGTACTTCCTCCGCGCGATCGACACGTCCGGCAACCAATCGTTCGAATCGGCGACCGTGACCGTGAGCTTCGGTGGGTCTCCTCCGCCTCCGCCGCCGCCACCACCACCACCACCACCACCCCCACCTCCACCTCCTCCTCCTCCTCCTCCTCCTCCGCCGCCACCGCCGCCTCCGCCCCCGCCGCCTCCCGGCGGGATCAGGACAGCGGTCCCGTCATCCGTGAGGGTCCTGACGGGATTGCCCGTCTCCGGCAACGCCTCAAGCTTGGGCGCCGACGACGGCAGCTACTACGTCATCTCGGCCCCGAACGGGGGCGCCCAGTGGGCGGCAACCTTCAGCGTCTCGTCCCCGCTGACGAGCCTGAGCCTGACGTACACGGGACACGCCTCCACGTCGTGCACGCAGAACGTGAACCTCTGGAACTGGTACTACTCGGCGTGGATCTCGATCTCGAACACGGAGGCGGGCACTGCGGACTCGACCCTCGCCTTACCCGCCCCCGGCTTGCTCTCAGACTACGTCTTTCTCGGCGAGGTGCGGGCGAGCGTCCAGTGCTTCCGCACCAGCGGGGGCTCGTTCGACCTCAGCAGCGACCTCCTGAAGCTGACCTACAGCTCCTAGCGCCGGAGCGCGGGCTCCTCGAAGGTCATCATCCGCTTGAATTCCTCGAACCGCCCCGCGATCTCGTCCTCGGTCAGCCGCTGCAGCCTCTCGCTGCCGAAGTCCTCGACGCTGAACGACGCCAGCACCGAGCCGTACACGGCCGCCGCGCGTAGCGCGTTCTCGGACAGCTCGGTTTCCCCGAGCGAGTCGACGTAGCCGAAGAAGCCGCCGGCGAACGAGTCTCCTGCCCCGGTCGGGTCGATCACGGTCTCGAGCGGGTAGGCGGGGATGGAGAAGAAGTCGTCGGACGTGTACATGCAGGCTCCGTACGGGCCTTGCTTCGCGAGTACGACCTGGGGCCCGAGCTCGCGGACCTTGCGGGCTGCCCGCGCTAGATTCGGCTCCTCGGTCAGCAGACGGAGCTCGGCGTCGTTCAGCGTGACGACGTCGACCCCTCGCATCGTCTCGATCAGCGAGTCCCGCGCCGACTCGATCCAGTAGTTCATCGAGTCGAGGCCGACGAAGGAGGCGTCGGGGCACTGCTCGCTGACGCGGCGCTGCAGGTCGGGCTGGATGTTCGCCAGGAACAGCACCGACGCCGCCCGCGACCGCTCGGAGAGCGTGGGATCGAAGTCCGCGAAGGCATTAAGCTGCGTGTCGAGCGTGTGCGCGACCGTCATGTCCTCCTCGTAGCGGCCTGACCAGAAGAACGAGCGGGCGCCCGGAACTCGCTCGAGATCGTCGACGTTGATCCCGCGGGCCGCATAGACCTCGAGCTCCGCGTCACCGAAGTCCTCGCCGACGACGCCGACGACGTTGACCTCGGTGAAGAAGCTCGCCGCGATCGAGAAGTGCGTCGCGGCGCCGCCCAGAATCCGCTCGCGCTTGCCAAACGGGGTCTCGAGCGAGTCGAAGGCGACGGATCCGACGACGGTAACGGCCATAGGGAGGCGAAAACTAGTCGACGGTGGAGCGCAGCAGCGAGATAAGAGCTACTCTGTCCTTGGTTGCCGCATTGAGCGGCGTTCCGTGCCGAGGAGAGCCCATCCGGATTCTCCGGCCCTTTTAGAAGTTAGGAGAAGCGCATGGTTGCCACGATAGAGGGCCCCATGACCGCAGCAGATCAGCTCAACGAAGCGAGCGACGAGCTCGCTCGGGTCGTCAAGGCGCGAGCCAAGCTGGGCTACGAGGTCGAGTCTCTCACCGAGACGCGTGCGGTCCTCGTGACCAAGGGCCGCAAGCGCATGTTCGGCATGCGCGGCGGCGACGAGCAGAGGACCGAGATCGTGATCGGCGACGACGGGAAGGCCGTCAGCCGGAGGATCTAGAAGCCCGACGAGCGGGCATCCCGGGAAACCGGTAGAGTGGCTGTAGCACCGAGTAGACGATTCTTTCGACGCCCGATCGAGTGGGCGCTGTGTTTTCTCTCCTCTTTGTCGCGACAGTCCTCTCCTGAGGGCTCTCGGGATCTGCCCCTCGCGGCATTCCTTGCGGCGAGGACTACCCGCCAGCCAAAGGAGATCTATGTCCCCGGACAACAATAAGTCCATCGTCCGTCGCGCAATCGAGGAGCCCTGGAAGGGCAATCTCGACATCGTCGACGAGCTCTTCGCCAGCGACTACGTCGGGCACGACCCGTCCCTTCCGGAGCAGCTCCGCGGCCCCGGCGACGTCAAGGAGTTCATCTCGACCTATCGCGGCGCCTATCCCGACGCACAGGTCACGGTCGAGACTCAGATCGCCGAAGGCGACATGGTCGCCACACGCTGGACTGCGCGTGGAACGCACAAGGGCGAGCTGATGGGCATCGAGCCCACCGGCAAGCAGGTCAGCGTCTCCGGCCTGACGCTCTCGCGCGTCCAGAACGGCAAGATCGTCGAGGGGTTCCAGAACTGGGACGCCCTCGGGATGATGAAGCAGCTCGACGCAATTCCGGAACTCGCGCGCGTCTAAGCGACGCCGACGCTTTCCATGAAGGGCCGCCCAAGGGCGGCCCTTCCACTTTAGGCTCCCGGACCACGATGCCCGAGGAGCCCCAGACCTGGCACTACGGCGTGATCGCGCGCTGGTGGGCCGAGTTCAACCACGGCGGGCCCGAGATCGACTACTACCGGCGCTTCATCGAGGGCGGCGGCGAGCCGGCTCTCGACGTCGCCTGCGGCACGGGACGGCTGCTCGTCCCGTGGCTCCGCGCGGGCCTCGACGTCGACGGCACGGACATCTCGCCGGACATGCTCGCGCATTGCCGCGAGCTGGCCGAGGCGGAGGGACTGTCCCCGAACCTGTACGCGCAACCGATGCACGAGCTCGATCTCCCGAGGCGCTACAGGACGATCGTCGTCTGCGGCGGATTCGGGGTGGGGAGCAGCCGGGAGCGCGATCGCCGGGCGCTCGAGCGCCTCTACGAGCACCTCGAGCCCGGCGGGACGCTGCTGCTCGACAACGAGGTTCCCTACGCGAACGCGAGGATCTGGAGGTACTGGCTGAAGGAGGGGCGCGACTCGCTGCCGGAGCCGTGGCGGCCTCCGGGCGAGCGGCGGCAGGGATCGGACGGCGCCGAGTACGAGCTGAGCTCAAGGGCCGTCTCGGTCGATCCGCTCGCGCAGTCGGTCACGCTCGAGATGCGGGCGCGGATGTGGCGTGACGGCGAGCTCGTCGCCGAGGAGGAGCACCCGATCCCCCTGATGCTCTACTTCAAGGACGAACTCGTGCAGATGCTGGAGCTAGCCGGTTTCCGCGAGGTTGCCGTTCGCGGCGGCTACGACGGCGAGGAGCCGACCCCCGACCACGAGTTTCTCGTCTTCAGCGGCCGCAAGCCTCGGTAGGGGCGGCCGGGCTTCGCTGCAGAAGAAAGCCGGAGGCCTGCGGCGCCCCCGGCCCCTCTCCTTGGGACTCTTCATGTCAGCCGCCGTAGCCGCTGCTGTGCGTGTG
>WNGE01001111.1_pt1 | contig 56285 bp, 54 predicted proteins | sample 5400651 | NCBI WGS metagenome assembly WNGE01 (sample SAMN13153370, study PRJNA577476) | soil metagenome | isolation source: 60 cm soil or saprolite under grassland replicate 2 | place: USA:California | collected 2016-06-15 | reverse complement strand
CCTCATGAACATGCGCCAGCCCGGCGTGGACGTGCGACCGCTCAAGCAGATCACGGGCTCCTCGGAATTCTGCGAAGTCTTCATGACCAATGCCCGCGTGGAGAAGAGCGATCAGATGGGCAAGCTCGGGGAAGGCTGGGCCATCGCCCAGACCACCCTCGGCTACGAGCGGGGCGGCCGCGCCCTTGCGCGAATCACCAACTACTCCTCGCAGTTCACCCGGCTCGTGGAGGCCGCCCGGCGTCTCCGCCGTCACGGCCGTCCGTTGATCGAAGATCCTGTGGTCCGCCAGAAGCTCGGGCGCATCTGGTCCGAGATCGAAGTGGAGCGCTATCAGGCGCTGCGCACCCTCACCCTCCTCGAGCGTGGCGAGCACCCGGGGGCCGCCGGCTCGCTGACCAAGCTGTCGTACTCCGAGTTCGAGAAGCGTTTCATGGAGCTCGCCCTCGAGATCCTCGGCCCCTACGGCCAGCTCACCCAGGGTGCGCCTGACGACTTCAAGCTCCAGATCGACACCGCGGTGGCGGACAACGGCAGCTGGGCCTATGCGTACCTGTGGTCCCGCGCCGGCACCATCTACGCCGGCTCCTCGGAGATCCAGAAGAACGTGATCGGCGAGCGCATCCTCGGCCTGCCCAAAGAGACCCGCGCCGACCGGGTGGGAGGCAAAGCGTGAACTTCTCGTTCAGCGACGATCAGGTCCTCCTGAAGAATTCCGTACGCTCGGCCCTCGACGAGCAATGCAAGCCCGCGCACGTGCGCGCCATGTTCGACGACGCCAGGGGTTACGGTGAGGCGCTGTGGAGCGAGATGGCCAAGCTGGGCTGGCTCGGCCTGCCCTTCCCCGAGGAGCAGGGCGGCGCGGGACTGGGCCTGGTGGAGCTCGGCCTCGTGCTCGAGGAGATGGGGCGCGCGGCCTATCCCGGTCCCTTCTTCGCCACGGTCGTGCTTGGTGGCTTGGGCATATCGCTCGGCGGCAATGCCGCGCAGAAGGACAAATGGCTCTCCGCCATCTCCGCGGGCAAAGCGCGCGCGACCGCGGCCCTCCTCGAAGAGCACCTCGACTGGGATTCCGCCTCCACCACCGCCACCGCGGAGAAGAGCGGCGGCAGGTGGACGCTGTCCGGCCTCAAGCGCTTCGTGCCGTGGGCCCATGTCGCCGACATCGTGCTCGTGCCCGCGCGCGCACCCGAGGGTCTCTCCCTCTTCCTCGTGGATCCGAAGTCGGTGGGGGTCACCCTCTCGCCCATGGTCGGTATCGATCTCACCAACCGCTGGTCGGAAATGCGGCTCGACAAGGTTTCGGTAGATCCCGACGCCATCCTGGGCCAGCCGGGCTCGGCGGGCGCGCTCCTCGACTCGCTGCTCCGGCGCGCGGCCGTGATGTCGTCGGCGGAGATGCTGGGGGCCGCGCGCCGCTGCCTCGACATGAGCGTGGAGTACGTCAAGGTGCGCGAGCAGTTCGGCCAGCCCGTGGGCTCGTTCCAGGCCATCCGTCACCGCTGCGCCGAGATGTTGCTGGAGGCCGAGAACGCGCATGCCGCCGTTTACTACGCGGCGTGGGCTCTCACCGCGGGCGCGGAGGACGCGGCGGTGGCCGCGTCCATCTGCAAGGCCTATGTGAGCGACGCCGCGCGCAAGGTCTGTGGCGACGCCATCCAGGTGCACGGCGGCATCGGCTTCACCTGGGAGTACGACCTGCATCTCTACATGAAGCGGGCCAAGGCCCTCGAGCCGCTCTTCGGCGATGCCCAGTTTCACCGGGAGCTGATCGTCCGTCACGTGACGTCCGCCCGCTGATGTCCGAGAGGCGCGGAGCGCTCGACGGCATCACCGTGGTGGACTGCTCGTCGTATCTCGCGGGGCCGTACGGGGCCATGATGCTGGCCGATATGGGGGCCAGCGTCATCAAGGTCGAGTCTCTGGAGGGCGACTCCTTCCGGGAGCTTCCCGGCTTCTACGGCTGGAATCGGGGCAAGCGCTCCGTCGCGGTGAACCTCAAGGAACCAGCGGGGCGCGAGGTGCTGCACCGTCTGGTCAAGACGGCCGACGTCCTCATCCAGAACATGCGCCCGGGGGTCGCCGAGCGCCTCGGCATGGACTCGGCCACGCTGCGCGCGCTCAATCCTCGCCTGATCTACTGCGCCATGACCGCTTTCGGGCCCGACGGCCCCTACCGCGATCGTCCGGGCTACGATCCGGTGCTCCAGGCTATGGGCGGCGTCCAGCATCTGCAGGGCTTTGGCGGACCGCCGCAGTTCGTGCGCGTGGCCGTGACCGACTACTACACGGCCGCCCTCGGCGCCCAGGCCGTGCTCGCGGCGCTCTTCGTGCGCGAGCGTACGGGACGGGGCCAGGATGTCGAGACGTCCCTGCTCCAGGGCGTGCTGGCACTGCAGTCCGGCAGCGTGGTGGACTATCCGGGCAAGCCGACGTTCCTGCGCGAGACTCCGACCTACCGCCTGTACCAGGCCGGAGATGCCCAGTGGTTCTTCCTCGCCTGCGGCAATCAATCCTTCTGGGCCAAGCTCTGCAAGGCCATCGGACGTCCCGAGATGACCGATGACCCGCGCTTCGGCTCCTGGCTCCTCCGCGGCGACAATCGCCAAGCCCTCATGCCGATTCTCGAGGCGGCCTTCGCGACCAGATCGAGAGCGGAGTGGCTCGAGATCCTCACGGACCACGACATCCCCTGCGCGCCCGTCCAATCGCTTCAGGAGTTCATGCGCGACCCGGGCGTCCAGCACCTCCAGATGACCGTCCAGTACGAGCACCCGGAAGTCGGCGCGCTGACCCTGATGGGCCAGCCCCTCCGTTTCTCGGAGACGCAGGCGCCCGACGCGGGGCCCCCGCCCATGCTCGGCCAGCACACGCGCGCGGTACTGCGCGAGCTGGGCTACCCGGACGGCGATATCGCAGACCTCCACCGACGCGGCGTCATCGCCGGGAAGGATCTCTGATATGGCCGGAGAGCCCGTACGCTACGAGGCGAAGGACGGCATCGCCACCATCACCCTCGACCGTCCCGACGTGCTCAATGCCATGAACAATCCGATGCGCGCCCAGCTCCTCGAGATCTTCACGCGCCTGCGCACGGACGACGCGGTCAAGGCGGTGGTGGTCACGGGCTCCGGCGATCGCGCCTTCTGCGCGGGAGCGGACATCCGCGAGTTCCTCGAGCCACCCACGCCCACCCATTTTCGCGAGGCGCGGCGGCGCCTCGACTTTCGCGCCGATATGGAGCGCTGTCCTCAGGCCATCATCGCGGCCATTCGCGGCTTCGCGCTGGGTGGGGGCCTCGAATTCGCCCTGGCCTGCGATATCCGGATCGCCGCCGAGGACGCGCAGCTCGGCCTGACCGAGATCAATCTCGCCATCATCCCGGGGGGCGGGGGCACGCAGCGGCTGCCGCGCCTCGTCGGCCGCGGAAAAGCCCTCGAGATGATCCTGACGGGCATGCGCGTACCCGCCGCGGAAGCGCTCCGCATCGGCCTCGTGGAACGCGTGGTGCCCGTGGCCGACCTCATGTCCGCCGCGCAGACGCTGGCGCGCCAGATCGCCGACAAGGCGCCCATCGCCCTCCGCTACGCCAAAGAGTCGGTGGTGGGCGGCCTCGGCCTGCCTCTGGCCGACGGCATCAGGCTGGAGAACGACCTGTCCACGCTCCTCCGCACCACCGAGGACCGTGTGGAAGGCGCCAAGGCCTTCGTGGAGAAGCGCAAGCCGAAGTGGTCGGGGAAGTAGCGGACGTCGCCACCCTACGACGTCGGCGCCTTGGGCGCGACGGATACACCGCGAGCCTTGGTCTTCTCGATCGCCTTCGCCACCAGACCGGAGGCTTTCGCCTCCTCGACGAACCCACGAAGGTACCGGGCGCCCGCGTCGCGACCCTTGGGCACTCCCATGGACTGCTGCACCCCAAGGAACCTGCCCTCGAGCACTCGGGACCCCGGCAGCTTCCCCACGAGACCGAACAGCTGCTGCGTCAGTCCGGCAAGCGCTTCGACCTTGCCTGATACGAGGAGGTCGAAGGCCGCCTCGGCGTTCTGTCCCCGCACGAGCTGGGCGTGGGCGAGGCTACGGGTGAGGAAGAGCTCGTAGTTGGCCCGGGCCGGAGCGGCCACGCGCACGCCATCCCGGTCCACGTCGGCCACGGCCCGGAGCGGCGAGCCGGCGGGGACGAGATACGTCGCGTCGAGCTCCACATAGGCCGCGGTAAACGTGATCTCGCCCTCGCGCGCCGGGTCGCTGCCCATGAACGCGATGTCCCACGCGCCGGTCTTGGCCGCGTCGACCATGGCGCCCACGCTCTGGTACGGCACGATCTCCACCGGTACCTCGAGCCGCCGCGCGAGCTCTCGTGTCAGATCGATGGCCACGCCCCGCGACTCGCCGCTTGCCGGGTCTTTCTGGGCCAGAATCACGTTCCCGAGGTTGATCCCCGCGCGAAGCTTTCCCGTCGGGGCGAGGTCGGCGCGGGCGGCAGGCGGTACCGGAGGGACGGTCGGATTGGCGATCATGGGCAGGAGATTAGCATCATCTAAGATGTCACGGCCACAGGTCAGGGCAGGTCCGGTTGACCGTCCGTCGGGTCGGCGGTAGCATCCGTCCCGCATGCCCTTCGCCTACTTCGAGCGGCTCTCGCGTCGACAGCAGGGAATCTACCTCCGCAGTGACAAGATCACCGCCGTGCCCCTTCCCGGAGCGGGGGCACTGCGGCCGCTCGTGGTGGAGCTGGGGGCGACCCTCGAGAGCGGCGACCGCGCGCTGACGGAGTCCGCCTGCCAGCTCCTCGCGAACGGGCTGGGGCGGGCCCTCGGGCTGCCCCCGGTTCGCGTGACGGTGCTGGCGGCGCGACCGCACGCCAAGTGGGGCGAGCTACACGGCCTCTACGAGTCGACGGGAAAGCCCGGGCGGCCGCCCACCATCACGCTGTGGATGCGGACGGCCCAACAGAAGCGCGTGGTCGCCTTCCGGACATTCTTGCGGACCCTCCTGCACGAGATGGGGCATCATCTCGACTACACGCTGCTCAGGCTGGGGGATTCCCTGCACACGCAGGGCTTCTATCAACGCGAATCGCATCTCTTCCACCAACTTGTCACGGACGGGGGACCCGGCATGGCCACGCTGGACGAGCAGCTCGCGCGCATGGAGCGGACGGTCAACGACTTCGCCGCCGTCGTCAAGAATGTACCCGATACCCAGCTGACGAAGCGGCCGGACCCCAAGAACTGGTCGGCCAAGGAAGTGGTCTGTCACGTGCGCGACACCGAGGAATCGTTCATGACGCGCTTCCTCTCCATTCTCGCCATGGACGAGCCCAAGTTCCTCCCCGTCGAGCCGGACCGCTGGGCGGTGGAGCGCCAGTATCAGCGCAACGACGTCCAGGAGGCGCTCGCGGCCTTCAAGACGCGGCGCGAGGAAACGCTTCGGTTCTTCCGTGGCCTCAAGCCGGACCAATGGGAGCGCAGTGGCGTCCATGCCACGCGCGGAAGGATGACCCTCAAGGACTTCGTGGAGCTGATGGCCTGGCACGACGACAATCACCTCGATCAGCTCAAGCGCGCTCTCGACGGCAAGGCGTGAACGCAGCGTAGGCAGCCATCCGCGGTCTGCCGTCGAAACAGGCAGCCCGCCGACGGTAAGACGCGAAACTACGCTAGAATCCCGCCGAACTCGCTCTCCGGTGTCCGGGCATGGCGTTTGTAAGGGTTCGACCCGCCTCACACCAAAGGAGACCTCTCATGATCAGGAAGCTCCGCACCCGCAAGGCGCTGTCCGTGGGCCTTGCCGCCCTCGCCACGCTGCTCACGGCGGGACTCTACGCCGTGGCCCAGCAGCCGATGAACGAGGCCAATCGCGACCGCATGGCCGCGGTGGCCGGCGGCACATACTACATGCTGCCCGCCACCCTCGAGACCACGCAGTGGGGCTGGCTCGACCCCAAGGAGCCGCCGAAGCTGGTCGTCAAGTCCGGGGATACGGTGGCCGTCGAGACGATGATGCACGCCCACAACAAGATCGTACCCGGCACGACCATGGACGAGATCGTGGCGCTGCGGAAGGCGAACCCCGGGGGCGGTCCGCACTCCGTCACCGGGCCCATCTACGTGGAAGGCGCCGAGCCGGGCGACGTCATGGAAGTTCGCATCGTCAAGATCACGCCCAAGGCCTTCGGCTCCAACTTCAATCTGCCGGGGAAGGAGTTCCCCACCATTGGAGTATTGGCCACGGAAATGCCCGACGGATTTCTCAAGTACTTCTACCTCGACCTGGACAAGCGCCAGGCCGAGTTCAAGCCCGGCATCACCATCGACCTCCAGCCTTTCCCGGGCACGCTCGCCGTCGGGATCGATCCGAAGGACCCGTCGGCGCGCAAGGGTGGCGCCACCGACCCCATGGCGCCGGTCTCCACCCTGCGCCCGTGGAAAAACGGCTCGAACATGGACATCAACGAACTCCAGGAAGGGACGACGATCTTCATCCCTGTCTTCCTCAAGGGCGGGCTCGTCTGGACGGGCGACTCGCACTGCCGCCAGGGCAACGGCGAGGTCAACCTGACCGCGCTCGAGTGCTCCTACCGCGAGATCGTCATGCAGCTCATCGTGCGCAAGGACATGAAGCTCGAGTGGCCTCGCATCGAGAGCAAGACCCACTGGATCACCACGGGCATGGACGAGGATCTCAACAAGGCCATGGTCAATGCGGTGCGGGAGGCGGTGGACATGCTGGCCGCGCAGAAAGCGGTGCCCCTCACCCGCTACGAGGCCTACTCGCTCGTGTCGATGATCGGCGACTGCCGCGTCAGCCAGGTGGTGGACGTCCGCAAAGGCGTGCACTGCATGATCCCGAAGTCGATCTTCACCGCCAAGAAGTAGCCCGCGTGCTCCGGGCGCTCCGGGGCGCCATCGTCCTCCTTCTGTGGGCCGCCGCTCCCGCGTGGGGCGGCGGTCCTCTGGCCGTCGTCGCCACCTCCACGGATCTCAAGTCGCTCGTCGAGGCGGTGGGCGGGGACCGCGTGACCGTAGAAGCGCTCGTGCCGCCCGGTCAGGATCCACACGCCGTCGAGATCAAGCCGGGGCAGAGGGCGGCGCTGCGGCGCGCCGCCCTCCTCGTGCGCGTGGGCCTCGACCACGAGCCGTGGCTCGCGCGAGCCCTCGGCACGGCGCGGGAGCCCGCTTCGATGCCCGCCGACCTCGACTGCTCCAAGGGCATCGCGCTCCTCCAGACCGAGACGCCCCGCGTGAGATCCGAGCGCGGCGAGCACGTGCACGGCTTCGGCAACACGCACTACTGGCTCGACCCCGAGAACGCGCGGCCCATCACCGCGGAAATCCTCGAGGCGCTCGTGCGGCTGTCTCCCGCGGAGCGCGGATACTTCACGCAGCGTCGGCGCGAATTCCTCAAGCGGCTCGACGCGGGCCTCGCCCGCTGGCAGGCCGTCATGGCCCCCTACCGCGGGACCAAGGTGGTCGTGGTCCACGAGAGCTGGCCATACTTCGCGCACCGCTTCGGCCTCGACATCGTGGCCGCGGTCGAGCCCACCCCCGGCGTGCCTCCCTCCCCCGCCTATCTCGTCTCCCTCACCAGGCGGATGAAGGAGGCGGAGACGCGGGTAGTCATCGCCGAGCCTTACTCGAACGACGCGGTGGTGGCCAAGGTCGTCGCTCTCAGCGGCGCGCGCGAGGTCCGCCTTGCCTCATCCGTCGGGGCCGAGCCCGACGCCCGCGACTATATCGGGCTCTTCGACCTCGACATCGCCCGCCTCGCCGAGGCGCTCCGGCCTCGCTGATGCTCGATCTCCTCTGGATCCCCTTTCTCGCCTGCCTCGTGCTCACGGGCATCCACGTCTACCTGGGCCTGCACGTGCTGGCCCGCGGGGTCATCTTCGTGGACCTGGCCTTGGCGCAGGTCGCCGCCCTCGGCGTCACCGTGGCCTTTCTCGCGGGCCATCCCATCCAGAGCGACGCCGCGTACTGGTATGCGCTGGCCTTCGCGGTGGGGGGCGCCGCCCTCTTCTCCCTCACCCGCGTCCGGCGAGCGCCTATCCCGCAGGAAGCCATCATCGGCATCGTCTACGCAGTCTCGGCCGCCCTCACCGTGCTCGTGGTGGACCGTGCGCCCCAGGGAGCGGAGCACATCAAGCAGCTCCTCGTCGGCGGTATCCTCACCGTCACGCCGGGCGAGATGGGCAGGCTCGCCGTCCTCTACACGGTGATCGGCGCGGGGCACGGCCTCATGCGGCGACCGCTCCTCGACATCTCCTTCGATCCCGAGGGCGCCGCGGGGCGGGGCCGGGCCGTACCGTGGTGGGACTTCGCCTTCTACGTCACCTTCGGCGTGGTGGTGACGAGCTCCGTCCGTATCGCCGGCGTGCTGCTCGTCTTCTCCTATCTCATCGTGCCCGCGACGGTGGGCGCGCTTCTCACCAAGTCGGTAGGCGGACGTCTCGCCATCGGCTGGGCGCTCGGCGCGGCGGTCAGCGCCGTGGGCCTGTGGGCCTCCTTCGCCTGGGATCTGCCGACGGGCGCCACCATCGTCGCGAGCTTCGGTGCCCTCATGGCCGCCGTCGCCGCGGGGCTGGGCGCCCGCGCGCTTCTCCGCGGTGGGCGCGACGCGCTTCTCGGTGTCGGCATCGCCGCCGGCGCCGCCGTGGCCGTCGCCGGGCTCCTGCTCGCCGCCTTCCCGCGCATGGATCATCACTGGCTCAACTGGCTCGAGGAGGGTGCCCCCGCGATTCAGCTCGTCTTCCTCTCACCCGCCGAGCGCCAGGCGTGGCGTGACAGCCGCGAGGCTCTCGCGCGCGGGGTGGCCGAGGTGAGTCGGCTCACCACGCTCCAGGAGGACGTGCGGTGGGGGCGCGCAACGCTTGGCGAAGAGCAGAAGGAGCGGCTGCGCCAGTTCCTCGCGGCGCGCGGCGAGATCACGGCGGGCGACCGCTTCGTGCTCCGGACGCTCCGCGATCGCGCGCGCGAGCGCCAGCGCTACTGGCTCGGGGTGCCGATGCTCCTCGGGGGCGCCGGGGCCGTCCTCGCGCTGCGGCGGCGCCGGAGCAGAGCGGGCGTCAGTTTAGCGATTCGACCTCGACGCGCCGCACGCCCGGCTGGGCCTCCAGAAGCTCGATGAGGTCTACCCGGGGGCCACCGTCGCCTCGATGGGGGCCTCCACCACGTTCTGGTAGTTCGGATCGCGGCGAAGCTTCCAGATGAAGGCGTCCACCATGAAGTGGTGGATGTTGATGATAGCGGTGACGAGGAGCCCGCTCTGCATGATGGGAAAGCCCATGAGCCAGTATGCCTGCGGCCAGCGGAAAAAGAGCACCCAGCCGAGGATGAGACACGTCACGTAGAAGGTCGCGGTGTGGAAGAACCATCCCCGCGCATGGGGAGCGCGGCGCGTCTCGTCCTTCACGTGGAAGATGCTGGCGATGGCCAGATACTGGAGTCCGTGGAACACCGTGGCCCAGACGAAGGCGTTGAAGTAGTTGAAGACCGACCACCAGATGGCATTGGACACGATCACGACCAGGCTGATCAGGGGCAGGGTCGGCCCACCGCGCGACCGGAGCCAGAGAACAAGGGCGACCGGCCCCGCCAAGGACAGGACGGTCAGCGTCTGCATCGCCTCCATCCGCAGGGGGACGGCGGCATAGAAGGAGCGCGGCAGCACGAGGGCCAAGCCGCCGTTCGGATGGAGGAGCGTCCAGAAAAACGGCACGAGGCATACCCAGAGGAGCATGCGCCGACCCGTCGCCTCGAGCGCGCACCCCGAGCGATACGCGTACATCACGCTGAGCCCGTACGCCTGCCTCGAGTAATGATAGGGGGACCACACGAGATAGAGCGCGAAGAGGTAGCGGCCGGCGAAATCTCCGAGGATGAGCACGCCGGTCACGGCCGCCACGGCCACCACGGGGAAAACCAGGGTCAGGACGGGCCAGTTCCTGACCGCGTGCGGCCTCGTGTAGAGCCGCACGGTGGAGGCCGCGAAATGGGCCCAGTTCGACACGAGAATGGCCCACCACAGGTAGGGGTCATTGTCGGGAAAGTTGTAGCCACCGAAAAAGAGGATGCCGCCGGCGATCCAGCTCAGTACTCCCCCGATGAGCAGATAGTCGAAGAGGGGGCCGACGAACATCGTGCCGAGGGATGTCGTACGCGGAGGGGCGGTTGCGGCGACAGCGCCATCCATGCAACCACCGTAGCACGGCGGGTCAGAAAGCCGAGCCGACCTCGAGCGTGGGCAGATAGTGCGGTGCGTCGGGGAAACCGATGGGTCGAATGGCCGGCAGCGTAACCCCGGCGTGGCGATAGGCGGCGACAAGACGGGCGAGCGCGGGGGCGTCACCGATGGCCCCCAAAGCGTCCAGGAGGCGATCGGCCACGGTCGCAGGATCCCTCGAGCGATCCCAGGCGGAGATCTCCGCCGCGAAACCGCTCTTCTCGAGCATGGCGCGGTAGAAGGGCAGGACGAGGTAACGCGTCAGCTCGATCTTGAAGGCCTCCCGGCCCGCCGCGCGATCGGCCGTGACCGCGGCGGGAACGGACACCACGATCTCGAAGCCGTCCAGCGCCTTGCCGGCCTTCTCGCGCCCGCGCTTGATGGCAGGCAGCGCATGCTCGCGTATGTAGGCGGGAGCGCAGAGCCACAGGACCACGCCGTCGGCGATCTCGCCCGCGAGCTCGAGCATCGCCGTCCCCAGCCCGGCCAGATATATGGGCGGTGGTGTGGGCAGTCGCGGCACACCGCTCTGCCACGTCACGCGATAGCGCGGCCCCGCATGCTCCACGCGCCCGCTGAGCGCCTGGCGCAACACCGCGACATACTCCCGCGCGACCTCGAGGGGCTTGCCCATCTCGAGCCCGAGGGCGCCTTCCATGACTGGGCGGTGGCTCACCCCGATGCCGAGACGGAGCCGCCCTCCGCTCACTTCCTGCAGGGTGAGCGCCTCCTGGGCGAGGAGCACGGGATGGCGGGGGTAAATGGGAAGGACGCCGGTGCCGAGACCCACGCGGGGGGCGACGTGGGCATACGCCGAGAGCACGTGAAGCCCGTCGCGACCAATGCCGTGGGTGACCCACACGCTTTCATAGCCCGCGACGTCGGCCCGTCGGGCGAGGTCCACGGCCGCCGCGACATCGGCGCCAGGCGAGAGGAAGATCGCGGAGCGCGGCATGGCGTCAGGGACGGGGCGCGACCCCGAGCGCCCCCAGCTGCGCGCGGAGGTCGTCACCCTTGTCCACCCGGAACAGCACAGCCTGCATGCCCACCTCCCTCGCGGCCTCTACGTTGGCGTCGAGATCGTCCACGAAGACGCACTCGCCGGGCGGAAGACCGAGCCGCTCGGCGGCCAGAGTATAGATGCCGGCCTCGGGCTTGGCCATCCCCACCTCGGCGGAGCACACGATGTCATCGAAGAGGTGATGGATGCCGATCTCGCCCTCGAGACGCCCGCGGAGCGAGAGATCGGCGTTGCTGAGGATACCGAGCTTGTGGGTGGCCCGAAGCTCCCGGACGAGCTGGAGATTGGGCTCGATGGCGTGCTGGGACAATCGCCATTCTTCGTGGAGCGGGGGGAGCGGCCGGCCCGCCCGCTCCTCGAGCGTCTTGTGGGCCGCTTCGAGCCAGGCCTGGCGGTCGCCGCGACCACGCTCGATGGCTCCCCACGTCTCGTTGCGATACAGCGTTTCGAAGATGGAGGCGCGAGGCAGGCCGTGCGATCGGTCGAGGTCGCGCGCGACGTCCCAGCGCATGTCCCAGAGCACGCCGCCGAAGTCGAAGATCACGCCGCGCAGACTAGTACTTGCCCTTGGCCGTGCCCTTGCTGGTCGTCGGATCCGGAGTCTTGAGGGGCGGCCCGATGTCTCCGCCGAGGGCGACCCAGCCGCGGTCCTTCAGGCAGCTCTCATCGAGGACCTTCGTCTTCTTGTCGGTGCATGCGGCACTGTCCCGCTCGAAGTCGGCGGCGGTGTAGTTCTCGTTCGGCTTGTACCACTGCTTGTCCGCCGCACTATTGCACGCGGCGAGGAACAGGACGGCGATGGGAAGGAGGACGATCATTCGCTTCATGCGCGTCATGATACCATGCCCGCCGAGATGCTCGACACCACCATCGCCGGCAGTCTGCCGAAGCCCGCGTGGCTCGCCGCGCCCAAGACCCTGTGGGCGCCCTGGCGCCTCGACGGCGCCCCCCTCGAGGAAGGCAAGCGAGATGCCGTGCGTCTCGCCCTCCGTGACCAGGAGGAAGCCGGCATCGACATCGTCACCGACGGCGAGCAAACGCGCCGGCATTTCGTCTGGGGCTTCGTGGAGCGGCTGGAGGGCGTGGACTTTTCGAAGATGGTCACCATCGGCATCCGTGCCGACCGCTACAAGGCCGATGTGCCCACGGTGACCGCGCCCCTGCGACGTCAGGGTCCGATTCACAGCGACGAAGTCCGCTATCTCCGGTCGCAAACGCGGCAGCGCATCAAGTTCACCATGCCGGGGCCGATGACCATCGCCGACACCATCCACGACGCCCACTACGGCAGCCGCGCCGCGCTGGGCATGGCCTTGGCCGCTCTCCTCAACGAAGAAGCGCGGGAGCTGGCCGCCCTCGGGGTGGACGTGATCCAGCTCGACGAGCCCGCCTTCAATGTCTACATGGACGAGGTGCGCGACTGGGGCATCGACGCCCTGAACCGGGCCGTGGACGGGCTCCCCTGCCGGACGGTGGTGCACATCTGCTACGGCTACGGCATCAAGGCCAATACCGATTGGAAGAAGACGCTGGGCGGCGAGTGGCGGCAGTACGAGCGGACCTTTCCCCTGCTCGCCGCGAGCCGCATCGGCGGTGTGTCGCTCGAATGCGCCAATGCCCGTGTGCCGATGTCGCTGATCGGCCTGCTCGGGGGCAAGGACGTCCTCGTGGGCGCCGTCGACGTGGCGAGCGACCGGGTGGAAACGCCCGAGGAAGTGGCCGCGGTGATCCGCGAGGCGATGAAGCACGTGAAGCCTTCCCAGATCTTCCCCTGCACCAACTGTGGCATGGTGCCGCTCGACCGCGAGCTCGCCCGCGCCAAACTGCACGCGCTCGGCGCCGGGGCGGCTCTCCTCCGCCGCGAACTTTAGGAGCAGGCCGCTCAAAAGAGTCCAGATGCGAGGCGGCGCTCGACGGCCGCACGCGAGGCGTAGTCTCTCTACGTTGAGGGTGCGGCCGAGGGCGCCCCCAATCGTTTCTAGCTAAATGACGCAGATGGACCCTTTTCAGCGGCCTGCTTTGTAGCCTTTGGCCTCGGCGGAGACCTTGGTCGCGTCGAACTTGTTGATGTCGTCGATCAGCTCGTTGGTGATGAGGTCACGCCAGTCGATCTTTTCTTTGATGATGCCCCACTTGAGCATGAAGTCCGTATACGCGGCGTAGTTCGTCTCGGAGTTCTCCCCCCACTTCTTCACCCCGGCCTTCTCCAGCTTCCAGTTCACGATGCGGGCCTGGAGCACCTTGACGTCGTCGCGGATGGCCGTGGCCTCGTCCTTGCCGGTGGGCTTGGTGGCCGGATAGACCTCGTAGAGGATGCGCACGGCCGCCTCGGGATTGGCGATGGCGAAGACCGTGCCCATGGCGTAGCCCTTGGCGAGAGCGACCATCTCCCGGCGCTTGTTCTTGATCGTCTCCTCGAGGGCGAGGAAGCCGTTGGAAGGATAGCGGTCGATGTCCTTGGTGTCGAGCACGCGCAGCTTGACTCCCGCGTTCTCCACCAGGGCGTACTGCGTGTCGTACTGGGACAGCGCGTCCACCTGCTTGGCCCTGAGGAGCGCGGCCGTCTGCGCCCCCTCGCCCGCCACCACCACGTTGATGTCCTTGTCCGGATTCAGGCCGTTGGTCGCGGCGAGCGCCCGCGCGATGAGCACGCCCGCGGACCCCATGGCGATGACGCCGATGTTCTTCCCCTTGAGGTCCGAGAACTTCTGCACCGGGCTATCCGCGGGAACCGCGATGCCGTAGATGTTGCCCTGGTAGGCGGTGTAGAAGATCTTGGCCTTGATTCCCTGCGGCCGGCCCACGGCGAGCGGCTCGACGCTGGGCAGGGCGGCCATGACCTCGCGGGTGGCCACGTTCTTGACGCAGTCGCCCGAGCCGGGCAGCGGCACCAGCTCGACCGCGATGCCCTCGGCCTTGTACCAGCCCATCCTGGTGGCGATGGCGAAAGGGGTAGTGGCGCTCGAGATGGTGCGGGAGCACCACCCCACGACGACCTTGGTCTGGGCGAGGGCGGGAACGGCCGTCCCGGCCCCGGCGACCAGCAGCGTCACGACCGCGATGAGAAGCCTCATGCCTCGACCTTCTCTTTCTCGGACGGGTCCCAGAAGAGCACCCGTTTCCGGATGAGCGAGATGCAACGATTCAGGATCAGGCCGACCACGGACAGGATGAGCAAGACGGAGAACTGGCCCGACACGTCCATGGTGAAGTTCATGCTCTGGATCAGCATGCCCAGGCCGTGCTTGGCCCCCACGAACTCGCCCACGATGGCGCCGATGAGGGCGAAGATCATGGCCACGTCCAGCCCCGCCATGACGAAGGGAAGCGCGTTGGGCAGCCGCAGCATCCAGAAGATCTGCTTCTCGCTTGCCGCGAGCGAGCGCATGAGGTTGACGCGTTCTTCGTCGGCGGACTTGAGCCCCACGATGGTGTTGACGAGGAGGGGGAAGAAGGCCACGAGGGCGGCGTTGACGATCTTGGAGGACAGCCCCAGCCCGAACCAGATGACGGTGAGGGGCGCGAGGGCGATCTTGGGGAGGGACTGGAACATCACGATGTACGGGTAGAGGAAGAACTCGAACCTGCGCGACATCGCCACGCCCGTGCCGAGGCCGAAGCCCAAGGCCGAGCCCAGGAGAAAGCCCAGCACGGTGGAGACGAGCGTGTAGTACAGGTGCTCGATATAGACGCCGCTCACCAGCCCCCGCCAGAGCGCCTCCGCCACCTTGGACGGCGCGGGCAGGATGAACTGCGGCACCTGGAGGACGCGCACCCCCGCCTCCCACACGCTCACGAGGGCGATGAAGAGGATCACGGACAGGCCGACATTGCGGGCCCGGTTCACGCGTCGATCCCTCCCTTCACGTTGAAGTGGGCGCGAATGCGCCGCACGTGCTCACCGAACTCGGGCGTGTTCATGATGTCGAGGCTTCGCGGCCGCGCGCTCTTCACCCGCACGTCCTCCAGGATCTTTCCCGGGCGCGGAGTCATGACGAGCACGCGGTCGGCGAGAAAGACGGCCTCGGGGATGGCCATCAGGAGGAGGGCGGGATCGTGCACGAGCGCCCGCGTGATGGCCACGCGCTGCTGCATGCCCCCCGACAACTCCCAGGGATAGCGGCCCTCGAAGCCCTGCAGGCCCACGAGGTTGAGAAGATCCATGGCGTCCTGCCGGTGGCCGTCACGCCCGAGCCCCTGGACGTCGATGGGCAGCAGCACGTTGTCGAGCACGCTTCGCCACGGAAAGAGCACGGGTGCCTGGAAGACCACCCCGATGTCCTTGCGCGGCCCCGCGATCGCCGTGCCACGCAATCTCGCCTCCCCCGCGGTGGCGGACAGGATACCTGCGAGAATCTTGAGGAGGGTGGACTTGCCACAGCCCGAGGGGCCCACCACGGCCACGAACTCGCCCTCGCCCACGGAAAAGGAGATCTCTTCGAGCGCCGACACCGTCCCGGTGCGGGCGGCATAGCGCTTGGTGAGAGCGTCGACGGCAATGACAGAGGAGCTCACGGCGGGCCTCTATTGCTAACACGTTTCCCCGCGAGCGCACAAGCGAACGTTGACAGGCCACACGCGATTCGCTAACGTGCCCGCGAGTGGACTTCCTCGTCTCCATCCTTACCGGCCACTACTCGCTCGACGCGCTCATTCAGTGGGGCGGCTATATCCTCCTTGTCGCCATCGTCTTCGCGGAGACGGGCCTCCTCATCGGCTGCTTCCTCCCCGGCGATTCGTTGCTCATCACCGCGGGGCTGCTCGCGGCGGCCGGCCATCTCAATATCTGGTGGATCAACGTGCTCCTCATGGCCGCCGCCATCATCGGGGACAGCGTGGGCTACGCCATCGGGGCCCGACTGGGTCCGCGCATCTTCATCCGCGAGAAATCGCTCCTCTTCAATCCCAAGCACGTGGAGCGCACCCGGCACTTCTACGAGAAGTACGGCCCCAAGACCATCGTCATCGCCCGCTTCGTGCCCATCATCCGCACCTTCGCCCCCGTATTGGCCGGGGTGGGCGCCATGGAGTATCGCCGCTTCCTCACCTACAACGTGATGGGCGGCATCGGCTGGGTCGCCTCCATGAGCCTGGGCGGCTTCGCCCTCGGCCGCGCCGTGCCCAACATCTCCAAGTACATGCACGCGGTGGTGATCGCCATCATCGTGCTCTCGTGCGTCCCCATCGCGGTGGAGATCTACCGCGAGCGCCGCAAGGCTGCTACGCGATCTTGATGATCCCCGGCTCGACCTGGTCGAAGCGCGTGGCCACCTCGGGGTCGTGACCGACGACCACGCGCTCCTTGGCCCCCGCCAGCGCATCGATGGTCTCGAAGCCTGCGAGCATCTGGGGCAGGTTGGTGATGATCTGCACGGGATCGCGCCGCTCGATATTGCGATAGAAGTGCGAGGCGTCCGACGTCAGCACCACCGTGCCCTTGGCCGTGGGCACCGACACCACCTGGAGCCCCGCGGTGTGTCCGCCCACCCAGTGCACCTTGATCCCCGGTAGGACGTCGGCCTCGCCGGTGACGAGCTTGACCCGCCCGCTGTAGTTGAGGCGCACGAGCTGGGCGAGCGACTCGGGCAGAGCGAACGTGCGGTAGTTCTCGTGCTGCCCCGCGATGCCCGTCCAGAACTCGAGCTCCTCCCGCTGCATCCAGAAGGTGCTGCCCGGGAAATAGGGATAGCCGCCCCAGTGGTCCCAGTGCAGGTGGGAGACGAGGGTCAGGGGCACCTCGGCCGCCTTCACCCCGACGCGCGCCAGCATGTCGGCGGGACTCACGAAAGCGCGCAGCTCCTTGAGCTTGGCGTCGGGCTCGGTGCAGCCGGTGTCCACCACGATGGGGTGCGCGCCGCCCAGGATGACCCAGACAAAGAAGTGAAGGGTGAGCGGCTTCTGCGAGGACTCGCGGAAGAAGAACTGCCCTTCCCTGGTTTCCCGCTCGCCGTACTTGAGGGCGTAGATCTGATAGGTCGCGGCCACGAAGGTCTCCTCCGTCTGGTTGTTCAGTAGCCGATGGCGGCGCCGTCGCTCCGCGGGTCCGAGCCGCCGATCCGGGCGCCGGTGGCCGGATCGATGGTGATGCCGTGGGCATGGCCGGCGCGCTCTTCCCAGGCCGGCCAGCGATGCACGCGGTGGCCGCGACGCTCGAGCTCGGTGATGGTGGCCGCGGGAAAGCGGGCTTCCATGTTCAGGAGATCGCGCGGGTCGCCGAGGGCGAAGCGGCCGGCCAGCCACCGCGGCCCCGCCACCGCCTCCTGCACGTCGAGTCCGTAGTCGATCATCGCCGTATAGGCCTGCAGGTGGATCTGCGGCTGACCGTCGGCGCCCATGCAGCCGAGGACCTGCCACAGGGCATTGCCCCGGAAGGCGAGAGAGGCGATGAGGGTGTGCAGTGGAATCTTCCCCGGCTCGAGGCGGTTCGGATGCGTCGGGTCGAGGCTGAAATAGGCGCTTCGGTTCTGGAGCACGACGCCGGTGCGCCCCGCTACCACCCCTGCGCCGTACGTGCCGTACACGCTGTGGATGAGCGCGGCGGCATTGCCGTCGCCGTCCACCGCGCACACCGCCACCGTATCGCCCTCGAGGCTCCCGTGAGACGGAACGCGATCCCAGGGCAGCGCGCGCGCCGGGTCGAGGAGCGCGCGGCGCTCGCCCGCGTAGGCCTTCGATACGAGCCGCGCCACCGGCACCTTGAAGAAATCCGGATCGGCGATGTGCCGGTCGCGATCGTGGAAGGCGATCTGCTTCGCCTGGACGAGAAGGTGCACGGCCTCCGGACCCAGCCGGTCGAGCCGCGAGAGGTCGTGGGGCTCGATGAGGTTCAGCATCTCCAATACCGAGAGCCCCTGGGTCGGGGGTGGGGTCTCGCAGATCGTCACGCCACGATAGGTCGTCGACACCGGCTCGCCCCAGCGGGCGCGTTGCTCGCCCAGATCGTCCTCGGTGAAGAAGCCGCCGTGCTCGCGGGAGAAGCGCGCCATCTCTCGCGCGGTCTCGCCCTCGTAGAAGCCGCGGCGGCCGTGGGCGCCGATGCGCTCGAGGGTCAGGGCGAGGTCCGGATTGACCAGACGCTGCCCGGGCCTCGGCGCCTCACCGCCCGGCAAGAAGATGGCCGCCGCTTCCGCGTTCCCGGCGAGGAGCCCCGCCACCGTCGACGTCCAGGTCGCGAGACGGTCCGTCACGGCGAACCCATCGCGCGCGCAGACGATGGCCGGAGCGAGATCGCGCGCGAGGGAAAGCCGGCCGAGGGCCGCATGCGCTTCGCACCACCCGTCCACCGCCCCCGGCGTGGTGAGGGTGGCGGGGAGAATGCCGCGCATGGGAATCGCGCGGAGGCCACGGCCGCCGAACCATTCGAGAGTGCCCGAGGCGGCGGCGCGGCCACCCGCGTTCAGGAAACGCACAGTACGGCCGCGGGCATCCCAGATCAGCCAGAACTGATCGCCGCCGATGCTCGTCATGTGCGGATAGACCACGGACAGCACGGCGCTCGCGGCGATGGCGGCGTCCACCGCCGAGCCGCCCTCCTTGAGCATCTCGACCCCGGCTTCGGAGGCCCCGGCGTGAGAACACGCGACCATGCCCTTCGCTGCCCTCGTGGCCGGCCGGCCCGTCTCCAGTGACGCCTCCTTGCGCGAGCGACGCCGCGCGTGATGAAAGCCGGGCAAGTGTAGCACGCTGAAAATCCCGACCATGCGAGGACCCCCATGGCCACCGCGTGGGCGGCAACGTCGCCCTCAACTTCGCTGCCCATGACGGCCCACACCGCGAACATCGAGGAGCCCGCGCTCTTCAACCTGCACGTGAGCGAATTCCTCGCCGCCGTCGAGAACGGCCGCTGGGGCCCCTGGAAGGCGGAGAAGCCGAGCCGGCGCTTAAGCGGCTTCCCTCAGAGGGCCCGCTCCATCCAGATGTCGGCGCGCGGATTGTCGTTGTAGCGGGGGATCTCCGTGAAGCCGTGGGCACGGTAGAGACGCACCGCCGCTTCGAGCTTGGTCTGCGAGTCCAGACGCAGCCTCCGGCAGCCGAGGCTCTTGGCCTCGTCGAGGCAGACGCCGAGCAGGCGCTGCCCCAGCCCTTGGCCCTGGAAGACCGGCCGGAGCCACATGCGCTTGAGCTCGCCGGTGCCGGGCTCGAGTCGTCGTACCGCGGCCGTGCCCACCACCTCACCCGCAGGATCCACCACGAGGAGAAGTACGCCCGTCTTTCCGTCGTACTCCTCCTGCCAGTGCGCGATGTCGTGGTCGAGGCCATCGGGGTCGAGGGTATCCCCGATGAAACGGAGATACTCCGCCAGCTCGCGCGCGACGGCGAGGTGGTCGTTCCCTCGCGCGCGTCGGATGGTGAACCCGGCCGTCATGCCCTCTTGCGCGTGTGGGAGGCGAGCCCCCGCTCCCAGAGATACTCGGTTTCGCCGCCCTTCTTGCCAACCCAACGCGAGAGCACGAAGAGCAGGTCGCTCAAGCGGTTCACATAGGTGAGCGGCCACGGGCTCAGCGTCTCGACGCGGGAAAGGGCGAGAATGCGCCGCTCCCCACGCCGGCACACGGTGCGGGCCTGATGGAGGAAGCCGCCCACGCGCCCGCCGCCGGGCAGCACGAAGGACTTGAGGGGCGCCAGGTCTTTCTGGCACTGGTCCATGAGCGCTTCGAGCGCCTTGACCTCGGCCTCCCCCACCCGGTGCATGCCCTCGTAGGCCGCATCGTCGGGAGTGGCCAGCTCGGAGCCCAAGTCGAAGAGCTCGTTCTGGATCTGGCGCAAGACGCCGTCGAGCCAGCGGGGGGCCTTGCCCTTGCTGAGGCGCTCAGCGTTGAAGACACGCGCGAGCCCGACGATCGAGTTGAGCTCGTCGATGGTGCCGTAGGCTTCAATGCGGGGCGAGTCCTTCGGGACGCGGCCGCCGCCGACGAGCGCGGTGTCACCCTTGTCACCGGTGCGCGTGTAGATTCGGGTGAGACGAATCGGCATGTGGAGACCCTCCTGCGATGAGGCTAGCACATTGATACACTCAGGACATGAACGACTGGCGGGACAATCTGGTCGATTCCGACGCCGAGCTCGCCACCATCCTCGCGGAGACCAAGCGCATCGCGGTGCTCGGCATCAAGACGGAGGCCCAGGCCGGACAGCCGGCCTTCTACGTGCCGCAATACATGGCCGAGGCCGGCTATGAGATCGTGCCCGTTCCTGTCTACTATCCGGACGTCTATGAAATCCTCGGCGAGCCCGTGTACCGGAAGCTCGCGGAGATCCCGGAGCCGGTGGATATGGTGAACGTCTTCCGCCGGCCACGAGATATTCCGCCGCACCTCCTCGATATCCTCGCCGCCAAGCCGCTCGTGGTCTGGATGCAGCTCGGCATCAGCCATGACGAAGCGGCTGAGGCTCTCGCCCGGGCGGGCATCAAGGTCGTCCAGGACCGCTGCCTCATGGTCGATCACCGTCGGCTTCGGCGGTAGCCCGAAGGGTAATCGAACCCTTTTCAGTAGGAAGATCCGGGGGCCCGCCGCCGTGTGGTCGTCAGTGGAAGGACACCTCGAATCCGCTGTCTTATGCCACCTCCTGCGATGAAGAAACCCGGACTTGGAAACTGAGGCTTGACAGGATGCCGCGCCTACGCTCACAGTTGGCCTCTCTGCAGGACCTTGCTGCACATCCCCGCAGCTCACTGTTCGGTCGGCCGCAGAGTCTGCGATGCCGCCCGCTCGGGTTCCTTGGCTCTCCATTCTCGGCCGTCATCTAACGCGCGCTCAAGAGGGAGTCCACGAGATGAGCAAAACAACGAGGCGAGAGTTCGCGAACGGCATGGCACTCACCGCCGCCGCGGCCATTCTGGGTGTCTCGCCGACGCCGGCGGACGCGGAGCCGCCTCCGGAGACCACGAGGCTGAGGCTTGCGCGATACCCGTACGACCACGTGTGTCTGGCGCCCCAGTGGATCGCGGACGAGCTACTCAGGGCTGAGGGCTTTACCGACGTCCAGTACACAACAGTAACTGACACCACAAGCGCCCTCGCCGCGGGCAAGATCGACTTCGGGGGGCTTGATGCCATGAGCCTGTTGCTGGCCTTGGATGCGGGGCAACCCCTCGTCGCTATCGGGGGAATCCATGCAGGCTGCTTCGAGTTATTCGCAACTAATCGAGTGCGCTCGCTTCTCGATCTCAAGAATGGCACCGTCGCGGTTGGCTGGGCTGGAGGCGCTGCGCTCGTGACCGCCATGGCCACCTATGTCGGCTTCGACCCTCGGCGGGATGCCAAGCTCGTCCAGCCGCCGCCGAAGGAGGCGATCCAGCTCCTTGCCGACGGGAAGATCGATGGATTGCTGGGCTTTCCGCCCGATCCCCAGGAGCTCCGGACCAGAAAAATCGGTCATGTGATCGTAAGCACCACTGAGGATCGGCCGCGGTCCCAGTATTTCTGCTGCATGGCGGTAACGAACGTTCAATTCGCCAAGAAGCACCCGGCGGCCACCAAGCGAATACTGCGCGCCTTCACGAAGGCAACCGACATGTGCGCCCTCGAGCCGGATCGGGTCGCTCGGTCCCTCGTAGACGGGGGCTTTGTGAAGAACCACGCCTATGCGCTGCAAACCCTGAAGGAGATCCCCTACACTCGGTGGCGGGAGTACGACCCAGCCGATACGATGCGCTTCTACGCGCTCCGGCTCCATGAGACGGGGATGATCAAGACGAGCCCGCAGAAGATCCTCACCCGAGGCAGCGACTGGCGCGCCTTCAACGAGCTGAAGAAGGAGCTGAAGGCATAGGGGCGAAGCACCCGGGTCAAGGTCTGAAGTGCGGCGCGTGCATTCTCGGTTCCTGATCGCGCTGATCGGCTCGACGCTGCTGGGCGGGAGCGCGCCTGTCGAGGCCCACCCTGAGAAAATCAATGCCCGACTCTCGCGCATTGGGCCGGCACCCGACTTCGCCCTCACTGTGCAGGACGGGACACGGGTCGGCTTGGCCGACCTGCGGGGAAAGGTCGTGGTGGTGACCTTCATCTACGCGACCTGCGCCGACACCTGCCCACTCCTGACGGCGAAGCTGGTGGGGATCCAGCGGCAGCTCGGCACCGACGCCGCGCGTGTTCGCTTCGTGGCCATCACCGTGGATCCGGAGAAAGACACGCCGGAGGCGCTGCGGCGCTATGCCGAGGGACACGGAGCGAAGGCTCCCGGCTGGCTCTTTCTCACCGGGACGCAGGGAGAAATCGGCGAGGTGGCCCGACGCTACGGCATCTACGTGAAGAAGAGGCCGGCCGGCGACGTGGATCACACCTTCCTCACCTCCGTCATCGACGGCGACGGAGTGCTCCGTGTGCAGTACCAAGGGGTGCGCTTCGATCCTGGCGAGTTTCTCCGCGATCTCCGCTCGCTCCTGATCGAGGGCCGCCGGTGAATCGACTCACCGCGTGGCTTCCCCGACTGGTCGCGCGGGTGCCCGCGACCGTCCAAGCCAAGCTCCTCGCCGCCTTCCTGGCCATCGTGATTCTCCTGATTACGGTGGGGGCTGTAGGCCTCAGCGCCCTCGCCGATGTCAACCGTCGCGCTGAGGACCTGATCAAGCTGCAGCGGAAGATCGCCGCCTACCGCCAGCTCCAGCACGACACGACCGGCCAGCTTTACAGTGTGTCCTCGGCCCTCCTCGTCCCGGACGATCGCACGCTCAACGGCACGCTCCGGAAGCTCAATCAGTTCGGCTACGATCTCGACCGGCTCCAGTTCGTGGCCGGGGATGAGGTGGAGCTGCTGGGCCGCGTCCGGGAGGACTACGAGCGGTTCATCAAGGTCGTGACGCACTCGGTGGAGCTCATCCGGGCCGGCAAGGCGACCGAGGGCCGCGAGGTGCAGCTCACCCAGGCGGGCCCGCTCGCCGACCGCCTCGAGCGCCGCACCAATGAGCTCGTCAACAAGGCAGAGGCCGACATGGTGGCGAGGATCGACGCCAGCCAGGAAGCGTACCTGTCGTCGCGTCTGGTCGTGATCGCCTTCGCCATCGGAAGCATCGCGCTCGCGCTCGTGCTGGGCCACGCAATCTCCTGGTCGTTGATCGGGCCCGTCCAGCAGATGGAGGCGCGACTCGAGCAGATTGCCGCCGGTGACTTCACCCAGGCTATTCACGTCCCGAACCGCGACGAGCTGGGCGGGCTCGCCGCCAACCTCAATCGGGTGAGCGCGGAGCTGGGCCAGCTCAACGAGGAGCTCGAGGCGGCCAATCGCCACAAGTCGGAGTTCCTCGCCAACATGTCCCACGAGCTGCGCACGCCGCTCAACGCCGTCATCGGCTTCTCAGAGGTGCTCCAGGAGCGGATGTTTGGTGAGCTCAACGAAAAGCAGGCTGAGTACGTGCAGGACATACTCATTTCGGGCCGCCACCTGCTGTCGCTCATCAACGACATCCTGGACCTGTCCAAGGTTGAGGCCGGGCGCATGGAGCTGGAGCTGGCTCCCTTCCACCTGCCGTCGGCGCTGGAGTCCGCCCTCACCCTCTTGCGCGAGCGGGCGACTCGCCACGGCGTCACGCTCGGCCTCGAGGTGGACGAGCACCTCGACGATATCGTCGCCGACGAGCGCAAGGTCCGGCAGGTCGTGCTCAACCTCCTCTCAAACGCGGTCAAGTTCACGCCGGAGGGCGGGCGGGTCGAAGTGCGGGCGCTCCTCGAAGACTCATTCGTGAGGATATCGGTGGCCGACACGGGGGCCGGAATCGCGCCGGAGGACCAGGCAAAGATCTTCGAGGCGTTCAGCCAAGTGGGCACCGACCAGGCGCGGAAGCACGAGGGCACTGGGCTCGGGCTCACGCTGACCCGTCGGTTCGTGGAGCTCCACGGCGGCGAGATCTCGGTCGAGAGCGCCGTGGGCAAGGGGTCAACCTTTGCCTTCACGCTTCCGGTGAGGCCATGCCCGGCAAGCTGATCCTCATCGCCGCGGAAATACTTTATGGTTTCGAGTTTTCGGAGCGACCGAGCAGCAATCAGCGGCGTTCAAGGATCGAAGAAAATCGAAAGATTCCTGGGCGCGAACTTCAGAGGTTAGGTAGGACCTTTTCGGCAAACAGTTTCGTGCCGTCCGGAAGGGGCGCGTCGGCGAAATTCACCGTGAGGCGGCGCGCGCCGCGCTTGATGATGGCGCGTAGCGCCTCCGTCACCTGGGCAGGAGTGCCGGCCACACGAATGTCCTGCATGGGGCGAATATCGGGCCGCCCCTTGAGCCGCTCCACCTCGGCCTCGGTTTCCGCGATCAGGATACCCACGCGGATGACCTGGACGATCTGCTCGTAGTCGCGACCGACGTCCTTGCAATGACCCTTGAGCACTTCCTGCTTGTGCGCATAGGTCGCGTCGTCGCGGAAGCTGTAGTTCCACCAGTCCGCGTGCTTGGCCACCGCGCGCAGGAGGTACTTCTCGCCGTGGCCGCCCACCACGATCGGCGGAACAGGATTGGGCCGGGGCTGGCAATGGGCGCCGGTGATCTGGTAATGCTCGCCCTTGTAGGTCGCCGGAGACGTGGTCCACATGAGCCGGATCAGCTCGATGGCCTCGCTCAGCTGGGCGATGCGAACCGGCGTGGACGGAAACGGCCAGCCGTAGGCGCGATACTCCTCTTCGTTCCAGCCCGCCCCGATGCCCAGGATGACCCGCCCGCCCGAGATCGCCTGCGCGGTGGCCGCCATCTTGGCGAGATGCGCGGGGTTGCGGAAGCTGTTGCAGAGCACCTCGTGGGTGCAGAACTTGTCAGGATAGCGGGCGAGGGCGAAGGCGAGGAGCGTCCAGCCTTCCGCGACCTTGTTGGCGCCGTACTGGACGTGGTCGGGAAACCACAGCGACTCGAAGGGAGCCACCGTCTGATCCAGATACGGGAAGAGCTCCTCCACGAGCCGGGACCACACGTTGAGGCCTACGGGCACGGGCATGGCGGCGGCTCCTCAGAACCAGCTGGATTTGTCGACCACGTTTCTGAGCGGCTGTCCGCTGAGAAAGCGGCGGCTATTGTCGAGCAGGATGCCGTAGCGACGGTCGTCGAGGTACGGGCCGAAGCCGGCGGTATGCGGGGTGATGAGCACGCCGGGCATGGTCCACAGCGGATGCTCGGCGGGGAGCGGCTCCCGCTCGAACACGTCGAGCCCGGCCCCCGCGATCTCCCCTGCCTGAATGGCCGCGGCGAGGTCGTCGAGCCGGGTGGTCATGCCGCGCCCGATGTTGATGAAGAATGCGCTGCGCTTCATCCGCTGGAAGCGCGCGCGATGCATGAAGCCCTCCGTCTCCGGCGTGTGGGGCACGGTGAGGATGACGAAATCCGCTCGCGGCAGCAGTGAATCAAGCGCCGCCGACCCGTGAAGCTCCGCCACCCCCGGGGGCGCCTCACCCCGCCGCGCGTCGACGCCGATCACCCGCATGCCGAAGGCCGCGGCGAGGCGGGCCGCTTCCGCCCCGATGCCCCCCACGCCCACGATGAGCGCGGTGGCCTCGGGCAGATGGATCACCCCGGTGTCGTGCGGCTCGGGATGCCACTCGCGCGCGAGCTGTCTCGGCAGGTAGTGGTGCAGCCCGCGCGCGAAGGCGAGGACGAAGGCCATGATGTGCGCACCGATGTGGTCGTTGTAGATCTCGCGGAAGTTCGTCACCACCACCGGGTGCTCGATGAGCTCGGGATAGTACCAGCCGGCGGGCGGCGCCGCCTGCGGAGCCTGCAGCCAGCGGAGCCGCGCGGCGTGCGCCGTAAGCTCACGGGGGAGCGTTCCGTACGCGGCGTCCGCTTCGCCGATCATCCGCGCGGCCTCGGCCGCGTCCTCGGCCACCACGACCTTCAAGTCGGGAACGGCGGCGGCGAGGCGCTTCGCCCACTGACGTGTCGTCGGATTCTGCGGAGGCAGCATGAGCAGGGTGGACATTGGCCCCCGACACTACGCGATCGGGGCGCGTTCGGCAACGAGTTGCGGCCCGGGCGCCGTTCCGGATACTCTGGCCGCCGAGACCACGTCGAGCTTGTGACCGAAGGGAGCCCGCGATGTCCGATCCATCGTCTTCCATGGTGGCCGAGCCGGTGGCCGAAACGAGCGCGTGGCGGGGACCGTCACTCGCGCGCGATCAGTACCTGATGCCGATACCGGCCGAGTGCGCGCGCGAGCTGGAGGCGGTGCTGGCCGAGCTCCGCGCCGCCCCGGTGCCGACGCTGCTCCTCCTTCCCGAGCATTTTCGCCTCGGCGCCTGCGCGCGCTTCATGGCCGAGGCTCGGAAGCGGCTCGACGACGGCCCGGGCTTCGTGGTGCTGGACCGTCTCGCCCTCGATGCCATGAGCCGCCCGGAGGCCGTGGACCTCTACTGGCTACTCGGCAACCTCCTCGAGCCGCCGGTAGCCCAGGAGTGGAAGGGCACCGTCATCTACGACGTCCGCCACGAGGGAACAGGCCTTCACCGCCGACACGCGCGGCGCGCTCACCACGGCCGGACTCGAGATGCACACAATCATTTCCTCCGCGAAGCTCCCGGGCTGCTCAGGCGCCTGTACGAGCCTTTCTATCGCGATCATCAGGAATACCAGGCCGCCGACGCGGCGGTCACGAACTTCCGGCCGGTGTTCGCGTGGGACGGCCGGCTCCGCACCCGCTTCAACGCCCGGCACACCTTCCGCGGTTACGAGAAGACCGGGCGGATGCTCGACCCGACGGGGGCGACGGCGGTGCGGCTCATGGACCAGTTCCTCGAGGATCCCGGCAACCGCCTCGACCTTTGGCTCGAGCCGGGGCAGATCCAGATCCTCAACAATCGGGTCATCGTCCATGGCCGGACTCCGTACGAGGATCACGAAGAGCCCGAGCGGCGGCGACATCTCGTTCGGCTCTGGCTCCGCGCGGGAGATCGCCGCCACTTCCGAGGCTAGTGGGGACACCGCGCGGCCCACAACGCCCGCGACTCAGAGGTCCTTGCGCAGGAAAAAGCGTGCGTGACCCGGCGGGTAGTCTTCCAGCTCGCCGAAGATCCGGTATCCAAGGCGCTCGTAGAAGGGGCGGGCCTGATAGCTGAAGGTGTCCAGGTGGGCATGCCGGCAACCACGTTCAGCGGCGGCGGCTTCGATGGCGAGGATCAGGCGCCGCCCGAGCCCCTTGCCCCGCTCGGGCTCGGCCACCCACACCGTGTTGATGTGGAGCCAATTCCAGTTGGTACGGCCGTAGGCGCCGCCGAGGATATGCTTCGCCGAGTCGCGACAGAATACGGCCAGCGGCTGAAAGCCGGGGGTGCCGGTGATAGGCAGGGCGTGGGCGCTGAGCCCGGCTTCGAGAACGGCGATGTCTTCCCTGGCGGGAGCCGTCTCTATCGAGATGTGCGACTCGTGCATGAGCTATTCCTCCTCTCAAATTGAGTTGGCCGGACGGGCGGCTTGACTCTCCCTCGGGGTCGACCTAGTCTCGTGGAAGCACGGTCGCTGGTCACGCTGGTCTGACTCAGGAGGACGCCGTCATGGAATTAAAGTTCCGTCCGCTCCATCCCCTATTCGTGGCCGAGGTGAGCCCCGTCGACCTGCGCGAGGTCCACGATGCCGAGGCCCTCGCCCGCATCCGGGCCGGCATGGACGAGTACGCCGTGCTCGTCTTCCGCGACCAGCCGTTCGCCGACCACGAGCAGCTCGACTTCGCCCAGCGGCTGGACGGCGTGCTCCACACCAAGCTCGGGATCAGCGCGCTCCAGAAGAACCGCTTCGGCAACGAGGCGCTCGGCGACATCTCGAACCTCGACGAGAACGGCGAGATCATGAAGTCCGACAATCGCCGCCGCATGTACTCGCTGGGCAATCGCCTCTGGCACACCGACGCGTCCTTCCAGGATCCGGCGGGACGCTACTCGATGCTGTCGGCGAAGATCGTCCCCCCCGTGGCCGCGGATACGGAGTACGCGGACATGCGCGCGGCCTACGACGCTCTGCCCGCGGAGATGAAGGCCCAGTGCGAGGGCCTGCGCGTGCACCACTCGATCGCTCACTCGCGCCAGACCCTCGGCTTCGAGTTCTCCGAGAGCGAGCAGGAGGCGCTGAAGGGCGCCATCCATCCGCTCATCCGCACCATACCGCGCTCGAACCGGCACTCGCTCTACGTCGCCTCGCACGCTTCGCGCATCATCGACTGGCCCGTGCCGGAGGGCCGGCTTCTCCTGCGTGATCTCATCGAGCACGCCACCCAGCCCCAGTTCGTCTACCGTCACGAATGGCGGGTGGGCGATCTCGTGATCTGGGACAACCGCGCCACCATGCATCGTGGGAAGCCCTTCGACGATACGAAGCACCGCCGCGAGCTCCGCCGCGTGACCACCCTCGACATCGCGGAGCCGGCAGCCGTCCCGTCCCGGGCCTGAGCCCGAGCGCCTCAGTCCCCGGACGCGTAGACCAGGGCGGAGCTCGCGCGAAGGATGTCGGCGCGGCTCTGGATCTCCGTGAAGCGGGCCCGCGCGAGATCCCGCTGGGCGGCGAGCAGGTCGAGGACGGTGGCCAGCCCCGCGGACTGATAGGACTCGAGCGTCGCCGCATAGGCCTCCTGGGAGGCGGCGAGCAGGGCCAGAGCAAACTCCCGCTTTCCGAGGGAGGTCTTCACGTCCGTGTAGGCCTGCCACACCTGGCGGATGACGCGGAGCTCGAGCGCCGCCACCTCGGCCTCGGCCGCTCCGCGCTGGGCCGCCGCCTCACGCACGCGATTTTCCCGGTCGAACCCGTCGAACAGTGTCCAGTTCAGGGTGAGAAAGGCGCCGTACGTCTGCTGCTGGAAATTGAACGGACCGCTATTACCGAAGGTGTAGTGACTGAAGTCTCCTCCGAGCGAGCTCGAGACTCCCAGCTGGGGCATGAACTGCGCCCGGGCCAGCTTGATCTCGGCCTCGCGCGCGCGCAGTGCGGCGAGCCGCGCCGCCAGATCGGGCCGCCGCACCAGGGACCGGTCCATCACCTGGTCGACCGTGGTCGGCAGATCGGTCGGCAATGGGACGGAGCCAAGGTCGGCCACCTTGAGCGGTACGGTGGGCGGGATACCGACGCTCTCCGCCAGACGGGCCCGCGCATCGGAGACTTGTCCCGCGGCGTCCTGCACGTCAAAGGCGGCCCGCGCCCGCTCTTGCACGGCGAGGAGTAGGTCGGGCCGCGTGGCCAGCCCCTGCTCGAACCGCGCCTGCACGGCCTCCGCCACCCCGCTGGCCTGCTCCAGCGTCACCTTCGCCGAGGTGAGGCGGGCACGGCTCGCGTCGAGCGCGAAGAAGCCCTCGGAGACGTGGAAGGCGACCTCCTGATGCTTGCGGTTGAAATGGAGATTGGCTGCTATGACTTCCCAGCCTGCCCGCTCCACGCCGGCGCTACGCCGGCCGAAGTCGAGCAGGATCCAGGAGAGCTGGACGCTGGGTGTGGCCTCCGGACCCGTGACTGGCACTCCGCCCCCGTCACGGGCACCGGCCTTTTCGATCACGCGCGAGGTGCCGGCCGCGGCCACCGCCGCCAGCGTCGGAAACCAGGCGCTCTCCGACCGCCCCAGCCGCGCCGCGGCCGCACGTGCCTCCTCCCACGTACGCCAGGTTTCGGGATTGAGCCGCTGGGCGAGATCGATGAGATCGGCGAGACCATGCTCCTTGTCCGGGTCGATCTGGACTTCCTTGTTGAGGCGATCGATAAGCGTGGCGAGCCGCGGTTGCTTGCTGCCTTCGGTGGCGCGCCAGGGAGCGGTAGGGGTGGGCGGAGCGGCGGCGAAGGGATCCCAGGCCGCCGAGAACGGGAGCTGGCTGCACCCTGCGCCGAGGACACCGGTGAGGGCCAGCGCGGCCATGGCACCGCGCGTCTTCCGACCGAAGGCCCCGGCCGCGGGCCCTCGTGCCAGCGTGTCGTGTCCGATCGACGTGGCTATGGTCTCCGCTCTCTCCGGTCGAGCGCAGTATAGCGTATAGCGGCTTGCGAGGTGCAGGCGGCCGGGGCTATGCTCGCTCATCTTGACCGCGAGAATGATCGCAAGACGGGGCGGGTGGCTTCGATTCACGGTCGTCGCCGTCGTACCCATGTCCGTCGCGGCCTGCGATCCCATCATTAATATCCAGGGCTCGTTCTTTCCGGCGTGGATCGCCTGCATGTCGGTCGGCATCGTGCTCACCGCCGTCTGTCGCCAGCTTTTCGCCGTCACCCGACTCGAGCCTCATCTGGGCCCGCTCATGCTCATCTATCCGAGCCTATGGCTGCTCGTGACGCTCCTGACTTGGCTCGCGTTCTACCGAACCTAGACAATGGCCGAGCCCACCCACCCCGAGCCTCCTGAAACCTCGCCCCGCCCGAGCCGGCTCCCGCTGCCGCTCGTGGGCCGCGTGCTGGGCATCGTCATCGTGCTTGGCGCGTTGGGAGCGAGCGCCGTGGCCTGGCGTCTCAGCGACGTTCACCCGCGCACGGATGACGCCGCCGTGCGCGCCAATATCGTCGGGATAGCTCCGCACGTCAACGGTCCCATCGTGGAGCTTCACGTCGTGGACAATCAGCGGGTGAAGGCCGGCGACCTCCTTTTCGTCGTCGATGCGCGGCCGTACGAGGCTCGCCTGGCGCGTGTGCGCGCCGAGCTGGCCCTGACGAAAAAGGAAGTCGAGGCACAGGAGCGGGCCGTCGGCTCCGCCGCCGCGGAGATCACGCGCCGCCAGGCTGGGCTCGCCGCCGCGGATGCTGAGCTGGCGGGGCGGGAGACGGTACCGGTGGCGGCGGAAGCCGAGATCGCGCGCCGGGAAGCCGAGCGCGCGGCCGTCGAGGCGTCGGTGGCCCGGCTCGAAGCCGAGCTGGCCTACGCCGAGGACTATCTCAAGCGTGTCGAGCCGCTGCTCGCCAAGCAGTTCGTCACCGCCGACCGTGTGAGCGAGGCCCGCAGCCGTCGCGACATGGCGGCCGCCGCCGTGCGGGAGGCGCAGCGCAAGCTCACCGCGTCCGAGTCGGCGGTGATCGAGGCGCAGAAACGCAAGCAGCAGGCGGTGGCCGGCGTCGCCCAGGCCCGCGCGGCGCGGGGCGGGGCCGCCGTCGGCATCGATCAGGCACGGGAAGACAGGTCGCGCGCCCAGGCCCTCCTCGCCCAGTATGCGGATCGCAATGCGCGCCTCTCCGCGTCCGAGGCGGCCGTGGAGAGCGCCGAGCTGGACGTGAGCTATTGCCGCGTGCGCGCGCCGTTCGACGCCTACGTGACCAACCTGAACATTGCGGTGGGCGAATACGCCCGGCAGGGCCAGCAGGTGTTCGCCCTCGTGGACGATCGCGCGTGGTACGTGATCGCGAATTTCCGCGAGACCTATGTGGGGGTGATCAAGCCCGGCATGGTCGCCGAGGTCTACCTCATGAGCTACCCGCACCGACGCTTCCGCGGCGTGGTCCAGGGCATAGGCTGGGCGAATCTTCCCGATCAAGGCTTGACCGTCGGCGTGCTCCCCGATGTGCCCCGCACGCTCAACTGGGTGCGGCTGGCCAGCCGCTTCCCGGTGCGAATTCTCCTCGAGGAGCGGGACCCGGAGCGGCCTTTCCGCATGGGAGCCACCGCCGTGGTGACGATCAAGGGGCGGTGACGCTTCTCGCCTTCCTCGGGCGCGAGATGGCGCCGGCGCCGGGGCGCCTGCGCGCGACGCTGCGCATCCTCATCGGTTGCATGCTCGCGGTCACGCTCACCGTCACGCTGGGCGGCGGCGTCATGCCGCATGGCCACTGGACGGTCGCCTCCATCTTCACGGTGAGTCAGGCGGACGCGGGCGCCTCGTTGCGGAAGTCCATACAGCGCCTCGTGGGAACTCTGGTGGGCGGGCTCCTGGGCATCCTGGCCGTGATCGTTTTCGTGGACCTTCCCGTGTTCTACGCGCCCCTGATCGGCGCCATCACCGGCTTCGGCATCTTCGCGTCGTTCACCACCAGCACGCCCTATGTGATGCTGCTCGGCTCCCTCACCTTTGTCCTCGTGACCTTCTTTCCCCCGGGCGTGCAAGCTGCCTTCGCTGTCGAGACGGGGCTCTGGCGCCTCCTGGCTGTCGCGATCGGAGTCGCCTGCGGGACCGGGGCACAGCTCTTACTCTGGCCGGATGATCCCGAGGCCAAGCTCCGCGAAGCGCTCGCCACCCGCCTCGGCTCCATCACAGCCGCGATGCGGGCGCTCGCCATACGAGAGGGCGGCGATCCCCCTATGGACGCGGCGACCACTCCCGCCATCGCCGCCGACGATCTGACCGTTCAGCTCGATCTCCTCGCGAGCGCTGAGGCGCGCCATCCGTCGCTGCGCGACCGTCATACGGAGCAGCTCACCCTCATCGTGGAGGTGGACCGTCTCCTGACCACGGCGGTATGGCTGGTCGGTGCCGCCAACAGCTGGGAGGCGGGCCCCGACGAATCACTCCGGCGCGCGCTTCTGGCCATAGCCCTCGAGTGCTCGCGGCTGGCCAACGCGCTGAGGGCTGGTCAGCCGCCGGAGGATCCGCCTCCGGCCGGCCTCGACGATCTTCACAGCGGCCAGGACATGCCCGGCCTCAGGCCGACGCTTGAAGACATGAGGCTGGCCCTCCAGCGCGCGCGGGGGGCCTTGGGCTTCCTCGATCCCGACCGTCCGGCGGCGACTCCCGGTCTGGACCGACCGTCGCAGACGCCCCTGCTGACGCCCGCGTTCTCGACGAAGAACACCGAGGCCCTTGCCTTGGCCTTGAAGGCCGCGCTGGGCGTGGAGATCAGCTACCTCCTGATGCACGCCTTGGACTGGTCGGCGCTCGTCACTGCCGGCGTCACGGCAGTCATAGTCGGCCAGACGAGCTTCGGCGCGACCATCCAAAAGTCGATGCTTCGGCTGGGGGGGGCGATTCTCGGCGGCATCCTCGGGAGCGCCGTGATCATCGTTAGCATGCCCAATATCGAAAGCGTCGGTTCGCTGCTGATCGTGGCCTCGGTGGGCTTTGGTATCGCCTCGTGGATAGCCGCCGGAAGCCCGCGCATCTCTTACGTGGGTCTCCAGACAGGCTTGGCCTTTGCCATGTGCGTGACCGACCCGGCCGGCCCGACCACGGATCTCACCACTGGGCGTGATCGAGTCCTGGGGATTTTCATCGGCGTGCTGGCCATGCTGTTTGTGCACGCGGTGCTCTGGCCGGCGCGCGCCCGCCTGACCATGTGGTCCGCGCTGGCCCGGGCGCTCCGATCCCTGTCCGATCTCGCCCGGTTCGCCCCGGATGCACGCGGATACCGCGCCCAGCTCGAGCACGCCGTGCGCTACCGCTCCGCCGTGTACCAGGAGTTGGCGGCGACCCTTCGCCTCACTCGCGAAGCGGCGCTGGAGCCGGACGCCGAGGAGGCCCAGCCGGAGCGCGAGGGCGTCGCTCGCCTCACCGCGCATGCCCAGGCGGTGTACCTGGCCGTCCTCGCCCTGATTCGCCACCGCGTCGCCCCGGGCTTTCCGGTTCTGCCCGAGCCCGTGCAGGAGGCCATGCGCCGGCTTGATCAGGGAGTGGGAGAAACGCTCGATGCGCTGGCCCGACGCCTGGAGCTCGGACCGCCCGAGGAGCTTCCCGATCTCGCGGGAAGACTGGCCGCTCTCGAAGCTTTGACGCCGCCGGTGGGCGGGGGCCCCTTGGTGCGTGATGGGGCGGTCGCGGTGCGCGTCGCCGAGCGCGATCACGTCGCGATTGCCCGCGGCCTCGTCCACGAAGTCGCCGTCCTTCAGAAAAGCATCGACGCCGCTCTGGCTGTACGTCGGCGTTCCTAGCCCGGGCGGACGGCGGGCGCGAGGCAGGCGGGTGGCGACGGGGGCGGGGGGGGGGGCGCTCCCCAGACCACGCTGAATCGCATTCCGCTCCTCCACTCTGGCCCGCCGCGAGATGGTGGTCTTCTGCTTCGAAGAATCTCCCCAGAAGATACGGGTCTGGGGAGCGCACCCCTCGCCCCGCCGCCACCCGCTCGACTGCACGTGCTTCCTTGGTGTCGTGAATGATGCATCAGGCAGACAGATAGTAGCCACGGTGTCGGCTTAGCGGGAGCGCAATCTGCGCTTCATATCGATGCAATCTATGCCTGATACAAGGGGCTCGGTCCACGCTGTTCACTCATGACGAGCCCTTCAGAGGAGGCGTCCGTGAAAGCTCGATCCCTTGCCGCGGCCGTTGTACTTGCTCTTAGCTCCTGGGATCCCGCGATGGCCACGCCCGTCTTCGTGAACGGCCTCACCGTCCCGGCCAATACCAAGGATCTCTCGGGAGATCCGATCGCGCTCAATCAGCGCGTGGGAATGTTCTCCGACATTTACTACGATCCCAACCGCAACGAGTGGTGGGGGCTCAGCGATCGGGGCGCGGGCGGGGGCACCCTGCCTTACGACACCCGCGTGCAGCGCTTCACCATCGACATCAATCCGATGACGGGGGCGATCTCGAACTTCCAGGTGGTCCAGGCCGTCGAGTTCACGGTCCCGGTGGGGGCCTTCAACGGGCTCGCGCCGTCGCCGACGAATGTGCTGGGGCGGGCCCTGGACCCCGAGGGCTTCGTGGTCAACCCCAAGACCGGCCGCTTCCTCCTCTCGGGCGAGTACGGCCCGTCCCTCTACGAGTTCAACCGCGACGGCATTCTCGCTCGCACCTTCACCACGCCCGCCAATCTTATCCCCCGCAACGGCACCACCGCCGTGCCGAACTTCGCGGACGACACGGGCCATACGGCGGGCAAGCGCACGAACCGAGGGTTCGAAGGGCTGGCCATCAGCCCGGACGGCAAGTTCACCTACGCCATGCTCCAGAGCCCCATGCTCGACGAGAGCGGTCTCGGTAACGGGCGCTACAACCGCATCGTCAAGTTCGACAACGCAACCGGTCTCGCGGTCGCGCAGTACGCCTATCTGATGGAGGGCTCGAGCCAGGGGCGCGGCATCTCGGCCCTCGTGGCTCTGAACGACCACGAATTTCTCGTTCTCGAGCGCAATAACCGCGGGGTGGGCGTGGCCTCGGAGCTCACGCCCCCGAACAAGAAGGTCTACAAGATCGATATCACGGGCGCGAGCGATGTGAGCGGTATCACCCTCCCGGACAGCGGCGCCCTCCCGGGCGGCCGAACGCCGGTGACGAAGAGCGCGACTCCCTTCTTCAGCCTCGACGCCGATACGATCGCCGCATTCGGCGGGCGCGTACCGGAGAAGCTGGAGGGGCTCGCCATCGGACCGCGCCTCGCCGACGGTCAATATCTGATCCTCGCCGGCACCGACAACGACTTCTCGGTCACGCAGATCGCCGGCTCGACCACCCAGTTCGACGTCTACTACAACCCGGCGACGGGCGGCCGGATCCAATGCGACCTCGGCACCTTCGCCAATTGCTTCTCCATCAACGCCGACGGCACCCTAGGCGCTGCCTACTCCGGCTCCACCACCGGCTTCGCCCTGATCCCCGGCCTTCTCTACGCCTTCAAGAGCACCGGCTCCGATCTCGCCAGCTTCGGTTTCCCCGCCGCCGCTCCCCTCCCGGCGACACTAGCCATGCTCCTAGCCGGCCTCGCCCTCGTCACTCTCGTGGTGCGCCGGCGCTCATAGCCTGGCCTCTCCGCGAAAGGCCGCACGTGAAACCGGCCGGGTGGCGGCGGGGCGCGGGGTGCGCTCCCCAGACCCGTGTCTTCTGGGGAGATTCTTCGAAGCCCCAAACCAAGATCTCGTGGCGGGCAAGAGTGCAGAAGCGGCTTGCGACTCGGCGTGGTCTGGGGAGCGCACCCCCGCCCCCGCCGCCTCCCGGCCGCCTCGCGCTAGTTCGAAGGAGCGAGGTCTTTCAGGAAGACTTCCTTCCCCGTCCGCGACGACTCGTAGATCGCCATGTTGATGGCGAGAGAGACGCGCGCGTCTTCGCCCGTGAGCACGGGATCGCGCTCGTCCCGTATCGCGTCCACCATGTCCTGGAGCTGGATGCGGTGGCGCACCTGCGGATACGCCCACGGATCGTCGATGTCGCCGATGGTGAAGTGGGGCTCGACGTCGGGCACGCTCTTGCCGCCCACGTTCCAGAACAGAATCTGGTCGTACTGGGCATTGGCCACAATGGTGCCGTTGTCTCCGTGGAGCTCGAGCCGCGACTTCAGCGCGGGCCTGATCGAGGACGTGCTCTCGATGACGCCCATGGCCCCGCTTTCGAAAGAGACGAGGGCGGTCGCCGTGTCCTCCACCTCGATGGCGTGCCGGGCGGTGGCCACGCGACCGATCACCGAGCGCACGGGACCCACCACGTACTGGAGCAAGTCCACGATGTGGATGGACTGGGTCATGAGGCAGCCTCCACCTTCGAGGGCCTTGGTCCCGCGCCACTCGGCGGAGTTGTAGTAGGCGGCGGTGCGACTCGACTTGTCCACGGCGTCGGCGAGGAAGACTCGGCCGAGCTCACCGGACTGCACCGCCTCCTTCAATCGGGCCGCCACCGTGCCGAAGCGCATCTGGAAGATCACCCCGAGCTTGGTGCGGTTGGCCCGGAAGAGCCGGATCATCTCGTCCGCGCGCTGGAGGTTGATGTCGAGCGGCTTCTCGATGAGGACGTGCTTGCCCGCGGCGGAAGCGGCCCGGGCCACCTCGAGATGCGTGCCCGTCGGCGTGAGCACACACACCACGTCCACCTCGGGGTCGCGGCAGAGCCCGCTGAAGTGGGTATAGGACCTCGGCACCTCCCACTCCCGGGCAAAGGCCTCGAGCCTTCCCGGATCGCGCGAGCAGACGGCGGTGAGCCGGCCTCCTCGCACGTGCCGGAGCTCCTTGGCGTGAAAGCCTCCGGCCATACCGGTGCCCACCAGCCCGAATCCGATCTCGCCGTTCTTCACGGTGGAGGCTCCTTAGTGGAGAATCTTGTCGAGGAAGGCCCGGCCGCGCTCCGTGCGGGGCCGGCTGAAGAACTGCGCGGGGGGCGCGTCTTCCACCACGCGCCCTTCGTCCACGAAGACCACCCGGTCGGCCATCGCCCGCGCGAATCCCATCTCGTGCGTCACCACGAGCATGGTCATGCCCTGCCTGGACAGGGCGCCCATCACATCCAGCACCTCGCTGATCATCTCGGGATCGAGAGCCGAGGTCGGCTCGTCGAAGAGCATGACCTCGGGGCGCATGGCGAGAGCCCGCGCGATGGCCACGCGCTGCTGCTGCCCTCCCGAGAGCTGCGCGGGGTAGGCGTGGGCCTTCTCGGGTAGGCCCACCAGCGCGAGCAGACGTTGGGCCTCCGTGGTGGCGCTCTCCCGGGACTCCTTGAGGACGTGCACGGGCCCCGCGGTGATATTTCCCACCGCCGTCAGATGCGGGAAGAGATTGAACTGCTGGAAGACCATGCCGATCCGCCGCCGGTGCCGGGCCACCTCCGCGTCCCTCAGCTCGGCGAGCCCGCGCGCGGTCTCGCGGTAGCCGACCAGATCGCCGCAGACACGGATCGATCCTTGCTGGATGGCCTCGAGGTGATTGAGGCAGCGCAGCAAGGTGCTCTTGCCCGAACCGCTCGGCCCCACCACCACCACCACGTCCCCGCGGCGCACCTCGAGGTCGATACCGCGCAACACGTGCTGGACGCCGTAGAACTTGTGGACGCCCCGGGCCGCCACGGCGAGATCGGCCGCGGGCATCAGCGCGCGTCCTGCTCGAGCAGCGGACCTTCGATGGCGCGTGGCGGCCGGCCCTCGGACGGACCGTACGGCCGCCCGAAGTGCGCCTCGAGCCGCCGCTGCACCATGCCCCACAGGCTGGTCATGGCGAGGTAGTAGCACGCGGCCACCATGAAGATCTCCAGAACCTTGAACTCGAGCTGGATCAGCATCTGCGAGCGGCGGAGCAGCTCCTCGAGGGAGATCACGGAGGCGAGCGAGGTGGTCTTGAGGAGCCCGTTGAAGTTGTTGCCGAGGGGGGGAATGATCACGCGGGCCGCCTGGGGCAGGATGACCACGCGGAGCATGGTCCAGTACGGCATGCCCACCGCGCGCGCGGCGTCGAACTGTCCACGCGCCACCGAGAGGATGCCCGCCCGGATGATCTCGGCGAGATACGCACCCTCGTTGAGTCCCAGGCCGAGGAGGGCGGACTGGACGACCGTGAGCCGGATGCCGACCTGGGGCAGCCCGGTGTAGATGATGATGAGCTGGACGAGGAGCGGGGTGCCGCGCATTAGCCAGATGTAGAAGCGCGCAACGTCGCGCGGCACGCGATGCCGCGACATGCGCATGAGGGCCGCGGCCAGTCCGAGCAGGAGGCCGATGCTCATGACGGCCACGGACAGCCACACCGTCGTCCATGCCCCCTCGAGCAGATATGGATTGAGCAGATATTTCTGGAAGGCCGCCCAATCCCAACCAATCATCGGGAGCGCCTGCTCCGCCTACGGCAGGTCGGGCCCCTTGAGCTCGAGGGTCTTGCCGGCCACCTTCGACACGCCGTAGCGGTCGAAGAGCGCATCGTAGTAGCCGTCGGCCTTCATGTCGTTCATCACCTTGACCACGGCCTGGGCGAGGTCTTTCGACTTGGCGGCCACGGTGGCGGGCGAGCCCGCGATGCCGGACATCGCGCGCTCGAACTCACCCTTGTCCTGGTAGAACTTGGCCACCGCGTCCACGCTTACCACCGCCTCCACCTGTCCCGCGCGCAGCGCCTGATAGGACTCCGCGAAGGTGTTGAAGGTCTTGATGTCCATGGGCTTGGCGCCCGCCTTCACCTGCTCGTCGTTGATGCGTCGGATCTGCCGCTCCTCGTAGCCGCCGATCTCCACCGCCACGGGCCGCCCCGCGAGGTCGCTCTGCTGCAGCAGTTTCTTGGGATTGCCTTTGGGCACGGAGATGCTGATGGCCTGTAGCTCGTAAGGGATGAGGTACATGAGCTTGGCCCGCTCGGGGGTGAAGAAGAGCCCGGTGACGATGAGGTCCCAGCGCCCGCCCTGCAGCCCGGGAATCTGCGCGTCGAACTGGATGTTGACCCAGTTGATCTCGAGCCCCAGCCGCTTGGCGATCTCGTTTCCCAGTTCGATCCGCATGCCCTGGAGATTGCCCTTCTCGTCGATGTACTGGACGGGAGGCAGGGTGGCATTGGTGGCCACGACGAGCTTGCCCGGCCGCACCACCACGGGCGGAGTCACCGCAGGCGAGGCGGGATACTTCGCGGCCTGCGCCTGGGCGACGGCGGGCATCGCGATCGTGCCCAGGGCGAGAAGACCCAAGACGACATGCCGTCCGAGACTGCGCATCTGGCTTCCTCCTGTCGGCTTGGGGCGTGGACGTCGTTGGATCCAGCCGGCTGGACAACGACGGCGCGGGCGGGCCCGAAGGCTTCCTCTATCTACTACGAATCGAGCGGAGCGGCGACCCTCAGCGGCCGCGTAGGGCGGCGATGGACGCTTCGAGGGCGACGGCTTCCTTGGGGCTGAGCTCGCCCGCGCCGAAGCGACAGCGCTCGTAGGCCGCGGTGAGCCGGGCCAGGGCGGCCGCCACCGCGGGCGCCTTCTCTTCTACGCGGCGCGAGAACTCACGCGCCGTTTCAGTCGGGGCTCGGCGAAAGCCGCGACGGGCGAGCAGGCGGAGGGCCTGGACGTAGAAGCGCGGCACGGTGGCGGAGGTCGCCCGACCTCCTGCCCTCGGCCTATGACGCCACAGCAACCCCGCCACCGCGAGGAACGCTACGATGGCCGCCACGACCACGCCGCGGGGAAGGCCGGCCACCCAGTCCCGCCAGCCCCTGAGGCCCCCGCGCCATTCCAGGGCCCCGCGATGCATCGACACCGCCACATTCACCTGGTCCCGTAGGCTCCAGTTGACGACGTAGCGATACCATCGCATGCGCACCGCGTCGACGTAGAGCATCCAGGTCGAGGGGCCGCCCAGCGCCTCCTCGGCCGCCGCGCGTGGCGAAGGGTCGAGGGTGACCCAGCCCGCGCCGTCGAAGAAAGCCTCGACCCAGGAATGGGCGTCCTTCATGCGCACCATGAAGTAGCGGCCGTACGGATTCCACTCGCCGCGCTGGAAGCCGCCCACCACGCGCGCGGGGATGCCCACGCTGCGCAACATCACCGCGAGGGACGCCGCGAAGTATTCGCAGTTGCCCGAGCGCCGGACGAAGAGAAATTCCTCCAGCGGGTCGAGGGTGGTCTGCTGCTTGAGCACGAGGGTGTACGTGAACCGATCCGACGAGAGGTAGTGGCTCAGCCTGAGCGCGGCCTCGTAGGGACTGTGGCTGCCCGCCGTCACGTCGCGCGCGAGCGTCCGGATGCGCTCGGGCACCGGGGGAAGCTGGAGGAAGCGCACGGGTCCCCGGGGCGGTCCTTCCACCGGCCATGCGCCCGCGCGCAGGCCACGGGGCGGCGTCTGCTCGAGCTCGGAATCCACCGAGTACTGAAGCCGCGTGGACACCGTGGGCAGCACGATGCTGCCCATGTCGTCGAGGCCGACGGCGCCCACGCTCGTCTCGATGCGGAGCGCCTGGGGGGCCGCGAAGACGGCGTCGGAGCCGATGGGGTCGAGGAAGATCTCCTGGTGCACGATAGGCCCCGTGCCGCGCGGCGTGGCCAGGGCGAAGTCCCCGGAGGCTTCGCGCCGCAAGAGCGTGCGCTGGCGCGCGCCCGATTCCCACACCCGCCCATCGAAGCGGTCGAAGGCGAGGCCGCGCCAGCGGAGATTCGGGAGGCGAAAGGGCTCGGGGATGCTGTCGGGAAAGCGTACGCGCATCACCACCGTCTGATCGGCCTCGATCTCACCGTAAGAGCCGAGCTCCACGCGCTCGCTGAAGCCGGCAATGCGGCGGCCCAGCTCAGCCCGGAGGGGGAGGGTCGCCTGCCCGACCCGCGGAATGACGAAGAACATGACACCGGCCAAAGCGAAGGTCCCCGCCGCCGCCACGAGGGACATCCGGAAGAGCGGGCTCCCCGGACCGATGCCGCTCGTGGTGAGCTCCGCCGCGCCCATCTTGGCCCGCTCGGACTCTCCGGCCAAGTGGTGCAGGATCAACATCCAGGTGCCGAGGACGAGGAAGGCGACGAAGACGAAGAGGAAGCTCACGTTGAAAGTGACGGCGGAGGCGGCCACGAGCATGAAGAAGGAGAGGAAGCCCGCGTCCCGCAGGTCCTTGAGCGAGCGCCGCCGGAAGAGACGCAGCAGGATGAGAAAGAGGAGCAGATGCACCATGCCGTCGAGGAGATTTTGCGCGAGGTAAAGCAGGTCGATACCGATGGCGAAGGCCGCGGTGGTGACGAGCGCCCATCCGAATATTGGGCGGACGGGCATGCGGTCGCGCACCTGATCGATGGCCCAGCTGCCGATGAGAGCCAGGGTGAGGATGACCCCGCCGAGCGGGTCGAGCAGTCCGGCGAGAAGGAGGGCAGCCACCCCGACGCCGACGAGGAGGTACGTGATGAGGCGGAGAGCGAGGAGCGTGGACACTAGCCGAGATCCACGTGGGCTTCTCGGAGCGATCGCCATCCCGCCGGCGCGGACTCGTCGATGGACCGGGGGGCGCCGGGCTCGTAGAGGGCCAAGGCGGTCAGGACGCGTCGCGCATGGCCCGGCCCCCGGCCGAGGGGAACGAAGAGGCCCGGTCCCGCCAGCTCGACGCCCGCGCCCGTGCGCGAGAGATGGGCGGCGATCGATGCCGCTTCCGAGAGCGCTGCCTCGAGCCTCGCCGCGTCACGCGCTCCCGTGCCCCGGAGGACGACCCGCGTATCCTCGGTGGTTTCGGCTTCCATTTCGCGCACGAGCAGCACCTGCACCTTGGCGCTCGTGCGCCAGTGAATGTGGCGCGGGTCGTCCCCCGCCCGGTACGTGCGCAGGTTGTAAAGGTCGTGGCCACGGCCGCGTCGGCGCGTGGCCGAGGTGCCCGCGCCCACCAGTCGATGGAGCGTCTCGGAGGGAATCGGATGCACGGCGGGGAAGACGAGCACCGGGAGCTCGAGCATGGTCCGGCCCGCCTTGAGAAAGAGCCCGAAGGGAAAGCGCGTGGTGAGCCGCACTCCGGCCAGCCGCTGGCGACCGCGCGAGGGCAGTGTCTCTTCCCAGGTGAGGAGGCGGTCTCGCCCCGCCTCCAGCCGCGGGAGATAGATGAAGCGGGTAGCCCCGCCGCGTACGAGCAGCTCCAGGGTGATCGAGTAGGAGGTGAGCCAGCCTTTGCGATTGGCGAGCACGGCGCCGAAAAGCACGGGGGCGCCCGCATAGATCTCGTCCGGCACGTCGGCCTCCAGGCGCAGCCCGCGCAGGGACTGCTCCGAGAGCACGCCGGAGACGACGATGAGACTCAGGAGGAGCGAAACGAGCAGATAGAGGAGGTTGTTGCCCGTATTGATGGCGGCCACGCCCAGTCCGATGACCACGAGCAGGCACCACCATCCGTCGCGCGTCGGCCAGATCGTGCGCCGGGGCCTGAACGGCCGCCACCACCACTCGCTGTCTTTGATGTGCTGGGGTACCGCGGGCCACTTCATGACAGCGGGGGACGCTCAGCGCGGAACGGGGACGTCCTGGATGATCGAGCGGAGCACGGTCTCGGCGTCCAGGCCCACCCCCTGACCGCCGCGCCCCTTCAGCATCACGCGATGGGCGAGGGCGGGCACGGCGAGGCACTTCACATCGTCGGGCACGAGGAAGTCGCGCCCGTCCGCCAGCGCCTGGGCGCGGGCCGCGCGCAGAAGAGCGAGGGAGCCCCGGGGACTCACGCCGAGCGACAGCAGCGGCGAGGAGCGGGTGGCCGCGACCAGGGCCATGATGTAGTCGAGCATCGACTCGTCCGCCCGCACCGCCTCGGCTTCTTCCTGGAGCGCCATCACGTCTTCCGCCTGCAGCACGGGCACGAGCATATCGAGGGCGGGCTGACCCGCTCCCCGCAGCACCGACTTCTCGTCCAGAGCGGCGGGATAGCCGACGCGGATGCGGAGGAGAAAGCGATCGAGCTGGGACTCCGGCAGCGGATACGTGCCCTCGTGCTCGCGCGGGTTCTGGGTCGCCAGCACCATGAAGGGCCGGGGCAAGGGATAGGTCGAGTGATCCATCGACACCTGGGCTTCGTTCATGGCCTCGAGCAGGCTCGACTGCGTCTTGGGCGTGGTGCGGTTGATCTCGTCGGCGAGCACGATGTTGGTGAAGAGCGGGCCCGGCTTGAAGACGAACTCGCTCTTCTCGGGCTCCCAGATGCTCACCCCGATGACGTCGGACGGCAGCATGTCCGAGGTGAACTGTATTCGCTGGAAGGCCGCGCCGATGGACCGGGCGAGCGCCGCCGCGAGTGTCGTCTTGCCCACGCCCGGCACGTCCTCGATGAGGAGATGCCCGCGGGCGAGTAGACCAACCACGGCGAGCCGGATGACCTCGGGCTTGCCCACGAGCGCCCGGCTCACGTTGTGCTCGAGCCTACGGATCAGATCAGTGGCATTCGACATTGACGTTCACTATACACTGGCTGCTCGACTGGACATGCTGGCCCCTTGGAGGGAGGTTTGCAAGCCACCTGCCATCTCCCTCCCGCACCTTTTTACTCGCCGGGCCGAGCGATCCCTCTATAAGACGGCAGGTTGGCGGGAGGGCCATTGGCTCGGCCTGCCCGACGCGACAGCTCACGACACCTCCCCTGACATTCCCGAACAGGCCCTGACATTCCCGAGCAGGCCTACCTGATTCCCCTTGACTCCTCATCCCCAACTGCGGCATCTTCGCCGCACTCGCGGGCAGCGCCGCCCCCCGGCGCGCTCAGCGTTGGCCCAGACCTCTTTCCTTCGCTCCCAGGAATGTTCGGAGAAGGAGATTCCGGATGCCGACCGATCCCCGCCCCGCCGCCCGCCGCTCCCACCTCAGCCGCCGGGACTTTCTGAAGCGCACGGGATGGGGGACCGTCGGCATGACGCCCCTCATCGCCGGCGTCTCGAGGAGACGGGCCTCGGCCCAACCGGCCTCGCCCTATCCGGACTGGATGCCGGCGAGTCCCAAGCCGCCCAAGCGCGGGAAGCTCATCACCCGCGCCTCGGCATGGGACCCGCCCGTGCTCGACCCGCGTCTCACCAATTCAGTCGGCCTCTCCCAGTTCGCCTCGCTGACCAGCAACCGTCTCGTGCGCTACCCGTTCTCCGACGAGGCGGCCAGCACCACCGATCTCACCCTCAAGGGTGATCTGGCCGAGTCCTGGCAGGGCAGCCCCGACTTCCGGGTGTGGACGTTCAAGCTCCGCAAGGGCGTGAAGTGGCAGAACGTGGCCCCCCTCAACGGGCGCGAGCTGGGGGCGGCCGACATCAAGTACTGCTACGAGCAGTATGCGAAGGAAGGCGTGCAGGCCTTCACCTTCCAGGAAATCGAAGGCATGGAGACGCCCGACAAATACACGGTGCGCATCCATCTCAAGACGCCCAACACCATGTTCCCGCAGAATCTCGCGGAGCCCGTCTCCACCATCTTCGCGCGCGAGGTGCTCGAGGAGGACGGCGACCTCAAGAAGCGCATGATCGGCACCGGCCCCTACATCCTGAAGGAGCACACGCGCAAGGTGCGTGTGGTCCTCGCCCGCAACCCCGACTACTTCGACCAGGGCCGCCCCTACGTCGACGAGTATCACATCCTCTCCACCCCCGACGCGGCCACGCGCCTCGCCGCCTTCCGCTCCGGACAGAGCGACATCCACTTCGTGGCGAGCGTGGGTGACGCGGCCATCGTCAAGAAGACGAATCCCGCGGCGGTGATCCAGGAGTACAAGACGGTGCAGACGGTGTTCGGCCTCGCCCTCGCCCAGGACAAGCCGCCCTACAGCGATGTGCGGGTGCGCCGGGCCATCTCCATGGCCATCGACCGGCAGAAGCAGGTCGACACGCTCTACGGGGGCCACGGCATTCTCGGCTGGGGCATCCCGTATTTCTACTTCCAGGACAAGATGCCCACGGCAGCCCAGCTCGGTCCCTACTGGCAGTACCGGCCCGCGGAGGCCAAGAAGCTCCTGGCGGAGGCAGGGCATCCCAACGGCTTCGACACCACCCTCTTCTACTACGAATATTTCCCCGAGATGTCGTCGCAGGTGCAGCTCGTCCAGCAGGATCTCAAGAAGAACCTGAACATCGAGATCAAGATCAGCAAGCTCGACTACACCACGTTCTTCGGTCGCTACGCCGAGGGCAAATGGGACGGCATGGCGTGGGGGTTCAAGACGGGCTACGCCACGGGACTCGACGAGCAGACCTACCAGTACATGCATTCCAAGTCCACCAAGAACTACTGGCGGTTCTCGGATCCCGTGATCGACGAGCTGGTGACCAAGCTGCGGCAGACGCCGGATCGCGCCGAGCAGCGCGTTCTCACCAAGAAAGTCCTGGATCGCGAACACGACCAGGTCACCCGCATGTGGATGCCGTACGACGCGGGCTTCCTCGTCTGGCAGCCCTACCTGCGGAACACCGGCTCCCTCGCCCTTCGCCGCAACGACGGCTACGGGGCGTCGACCCTCGCGCGCCTCTGGATCGACAAGTAGGCGACGGCGAACGGAGCTTTCATGTACAAGTACATCGCGCGCCGCTTGGCCCTGTCCCTTCCCGTGCTCGTGCTGTCATCGCTCATCGTGTTCGGCCTCATGCGGGTAATGCCCGGCGATGCCCTGACCGCGCTCATGGGGGAGTCGGGCAATGTGAGCCCGAAAGAGCTGCAGAAGCTGCGCAAGGATCTCGGCCTCGACCTGCCCTACTACAAGCAGTACCTCATCTGGGCCTGGCAGATGGTGAGCCTCAACCCGGGCGACTCCATCTTCACCAACGAGCCCATCGCGGTGGCCCTCAAGAAGTCCATCCCCGTCACCCTCGAGCTGGCCGTGCTCGCCCTGATCTTGGGCCTCGTCATCGCCATTCCCATCGGGGTGCTCTCGGCCACCCGGCAGGACACGAGCTCGGACTATGCGGGGAGAGTCGCGGCCATCACCGGTCTCTCCATGCCCGATTTCTGGCTCGGCACGCTCGTCATCACCTTCGCGGCCATCTGGTTCCGCTGGATCCCTCCCTTGGGCTACGCCAGCCTCTGGGACAATCCGTGGACCAATCTCCAGCAGTTTCTCCTCCCCGCCGCCGTGCTCGGCTTTCGCCTCTCCGCCGCCACCATGCGCATGACACGCTCCACCCTGCTCGAGGTGCTGCGCGAGGACTACGTGCGCACGGCGTGGGCCAAGGGGCTGGGCGAGCGCATCATCATCTACAAGCACGCCCTCAAGAACGCGATGATTCCCGTGATCACCCTCATCGGCGGCCAGTTCGGCACCCTCCTCGCCGGCACGGTGATCGTGGAGACGATCTTCGCCCTGCCCGGCATGGGCCGCCTGACCGTGGAGGCCATCCTGTTCCGCGACTATCCGATCGTGCAGACCAACGTGATGCTGGTCGCGGTGACTCTGGTCACTCTGAACCTGCTCGTCGATCTGACCTACGCCTGGCTGGATCCCCGGATCCGCTACCAGTAAGGGAGACGCGCCTGATGGCCATCGCGACTGCGCCCGCCCGAAGCTTCGACGAACCCGTCGAGGCCCAGATCGGTCGCGGGCAGGCGCTGTGGACGGTGATCAAGCGGAAGCCGCTGGGGATGGTGTCGGCCGCGCTAATCCTCGCCGTCGTCCTCACCGCGATCTTCGCCAACGTTCTGGCTCCCTACGATCCTCTGGCCGCCCAACCCGAGATACGACTGGCCGCCCCCAGCTGGGCGCATCCATTCGGCACCGACGACATCGGGCGTGATGTGCTGAGCCGCGTGATCTACGGCAGCCGCATCTCGCTCTGGGTCGGCCTGCTCGCCGTCGGCATCGGCACGTGCGTGGGCATGGTCGTCGGTCTCGTCTCGGGCTACTGGGAAGGACGGCTGGACCTCGTGCTCCAGCGGCTCATGGACGCCCTCATGACCATCCCCGGGCTCATCCTCGCCCTCGCTATCGTGTCCGTGCTCACCCCGAGCACGACCAACGCCATGCTCGCCATCGCCCTCGTCATTATCCCGGGCAATTCGCGCGTGGTCCGCGGGGCGGTGCTCTCCGCGAAGCAGAATCGCTTCGTGGAGGCGGCGCAGGCCATCGGCTGCCGCGATTTCCGGATCATCGCCACCCACATCCTGCCCAACGTGACCGCCCCCATCCTCATCCTCGCCTCGATCTGGCTCGGCAATGCCATCCTGATCGAGGCGTCGCTGAGCTTTCTCGGGGTGGGCACGCAGCCACCGACTCCGTCGTGGGGGTTGATGCTGTCCAGCACGGGCCGCGCCTTCATGGAACAAGCGCCCTGGCTCGCCATCTTCCCCGGCTTCGCCATCAGCCTCGCCGTCTTCGGCTTCAACCTCTTCGGCGATACCCTCCGCGACGCCTGGGATCCGAAGCTCCGCCGCCAGGGCTGAGGCGAGCTCCTCCTATTTCCCTCTGAGGGTCACGTCCTCGTAGGGCGCCGAATAGGCGTGGCCAGAGATGAGACCGAGTCCGGACTCCTGGACGCGCGGCCCCACCCCGTTCAGGAAGGCCAGCTCCCAGATGGGCGCGTAGACGATCTTCTCGTGGATGAGCTGCTGCATCCGGTGGAGAACGGCTTCGCGGCGCTTCCGGTCCATCTCCGCTGCCTGCTCCTGAAAGAGGCCGTCGAGGTCGGGATACCTTCCGTAGACGTAGGCCCCGCCATTCACCACGAAGGCTTCGAGACGCGTGGCCGCATTGCCGAAGGCCCCGCTCGATCCCTGGATGAGGTTCTTGAACTTCTTCTCGGAGTACCCGCTGAAGAAGGCCGCCCGCTCGAGCGGCCGGAGCTTCACCCGGATGCCCACGGCCTGCAGATTGTTGGCGACCGCCTCGCCGAGATTGGCGTAGGAGGAATCGCAGAAATACTCGCCGGCATCGAAGCCGTTGGGATATCCCACCTCGGCGAGGAGCTGCTTGGCCCGGGCGGCGTTGAACGCGGGCGCCGGGGGCGGCCAGAAGAACTCGAACGTGCTGGGAATGATGCTGCCGTTGATCCTGGAGTGCCCCAAGGTCAGCGCCTGATTGATGGACGGACGGTCGATGGCCAGGCTCGCGGCGAGGCGGAGCCGGCGATCGTGCCAGGGCGACTTGCTGTCCCATTGGTCGGGGAAGTACACCCAGAACGTGCCCTGGATCACCGCGGGCTTGAGGGTGAGGCCGGGCGTCCGCTGCAGCTCTTCGGCAAGCTCGCCGCGCACGGAGTAGACGATGTCCACCTCGCCGCGCTTGAGAGCGGCCAGCCGCGTGGCCTCGTCGGAGATCACCCGGAAGACCAGGCGCTTCACGCTGGGGCTCTTCCGCCAGTACTGATCGAAGGCTTCCACCACCAGCTCGACCCCGGGGGTGAACCCCACGAACTTGTAGGGTCCGGCCCCCACCGGCGCCTTCTTGAACCCTTCGTCGCCGACCTTTTCGACGTATTTCTTGGGGACGATCCAGCCCGCGCCGGTGGCGCTCGCGTAGAAGGTGAGGAAGTCGGGCCACGGCTGCTTCAGGCGGAAACGCACGCGGAAGGGATCGGGCGCTTCCACCACGGCCACGCGCTCCTTGAGCGTCCTCGCGGCCGTACCGCGGTACCGGTCGAAGGAGAACTTCACGTCCTCGGCCGTGACGGGATCGCCGTTGTGGAATCGCGCCCCTTTGCGAACGACGAACTCGTAAACGAGGCCGTCCTTCGACACGGACCACGACTCGGCCAGGCTCGGGGCCGCGGACTGGCCGGGCATGGGCTTGACCATGGCGTCGTGCAGCGCGTACAGCACCATGAACGGCGTGATCATGCCGGGCGTCTCGGCCGGATCGAACCAGGTCGGCGCGAGCGAGACGTGCACGCCCCACACGAGCTGGCCTTCGGGGGCGGCGAGTCCTCGGGCGGGCGCTCCCGCGAGAACGAGCACGAGGGCGGCGGAGATCAGGACGAGCGCGCGGCGAGCGGTCATGGACACCCCTTCCTTCAGGTGCGGGCGGGCTTTGCCTAGGTCGTCGTGGCGGAGATACTGCCAGATGGCCCCGGGCAGGTCAAACCGCGCGCGTCGAGCTATCGAAGGGCGGGCACCGCCATCGCGCCTCTCGAGTGAGCGTCCCCGTCCACGGCAGGCAGGGGCAGCAGAACCACGGGCACCTTCGAGGCGACCGCGGCCCGGCGGAGCTGCCATGCGCGGAGGAGGCCCCACAACCTCGAATCGCGCGGAGTGGCGAGAGCGATGAGATCCGGCTCGAAGACCTCTACCTCTATGGACAGCTCCGCTTTGGGACGGCCGAACCGGATCACCATCTCGACCGGTACGCCTTCCATTGCGGCGGCCATAGCCTTCATTTGCGTCTCGGCCTGGGCGGCGAGGCGCTCCATCTCGCGCTCGGTGTCCGCCACCACGCGATCATCGCCGTCGACTCTGGGCGGGGGCAACGGGGTCAGATAGGCGAGCCGAACCATTCCCCCCGTCTTCCGCGCAATCCGCGCCGCGCTGATCGCGGCGAGGGAATAGTCGGTCGGCGTGCCCGGTACGATGGGAACGAGAATTCGCTTCGCCATGATCTAGGCTCCTCCCCGATGCACGATCAGCTCGTAGCCTCTCGGCATGGTCTGGATCACTGCACTCGACACACGACCCACCAGTGACTCGTAGCCGCCGGGCACGGAGAGGCGCACGCGGCCCGCGCGCCAGCGCATGGCCGGATCCACCTGGAAGGCGAGCATGGAGTCGCCCCCCAGGACACGGTTCGCCGCCGCGTGTACATCCGCGCGGACACCGTTGGCCTCCTGTCGACGATGATCACTGACATGGGACCACAGCACCATCGCCACCACGGGGGCGATCACCGCGAGTATTCCCGTCACGTCATTCATCTCATTCCTCCTTCGAGCATCTCATTCCTCCTTCGGGCAAAAGAAAAAGCGCCGTCGATGTCGGCAAGCGACGACGCTTGATTGGGCCTGCGTTGGCTCTCGGTACGTTGGTGGCTGCAGGCTGCGTGCCAGATCCGGTGACCAACAGGCGACGGGAGGAATCGCTGCACTTCGACGGCGGGTTAGCGCCTGAATGCTCGCTTCTGAGGCGGGGCGCCTGAGGGCGAACGGCGCCCGCTCTGCAGGCACCTCTCCGGCCAGCGACTACTTTTCGATCAGGACGAGCGGAACGCGCTCAATATTTCTCGGGAACGAATTTGTACGGATAGTCGGGCTCACGGTAGCTGCCTCGCTCCTGGCGCGTGGGCAGCTTCACCTTGGCGCGCGGAGGTGCCTTATAGTCGATGCTCGCGAGCAGATGCCGGATGATGTTCAAACGCGCCCGCCGCTTGTCATCCGATCGAGCCACGTACCACGGCGCCCATGCGGTATCGGTGGCCGCGAACATCTCATCACGCGCCCGTGAGTAATCGTACCAGCGGCTGTACGATTTGAGGTCCATGGGGGAGAGCTTCCACGTCTTGCGTCCGTCCTCGATTCGCCCCTCCAGCCGTCGTGTCTGCTCCTCCGCGCTCACCTCGAGCCAGTACTTGAGCAAATGGACGCCGGAGGCGACGGTCAGCTTCTCGAAGGCGGGCACGACGTCCAGGAACGCCTTGGCCTGCTCCGCGGTGCAGAAACCCATCACCCGCTCGACGCCCGCGCGGTTGTACCAGCTGCGGTCGAAGATGACGACCTCACCCGCCGCGGGGAGATGCGGCAGGTAGCGCTGCGCGTACATCTGCGACTTTTCCCGCTCCGTGGGCGCGGGCAGCGCGATGACCCGGAACACGCGAGGGCTCACCCGCTCGGTGATCGCCTTGATCACGCCGCCCTTTCCCGCCCCGTCCCGCCCCTCGAAGACGATGCACACCTTGAGACCTTTGAGCTTCACCCACTCCTGGAGATGGACGAGCTCGACGTGCAGCTTGGCCAGCTCCTTTTCGTAAGGCCTCGCGCTTCATTTTGCCCTTCGCCTTTCCGTCCTTGTCACGTCCCATGCCCTGTCTCTCCTCGCGACGGCTGGGCGATGCCCCCGCGCGGCGCTCCCCTCGCCGTGGTGCCCCACAGGGTCTCGAAGCCGGCGGGCAACTCCCGGCTATTGGGCGGGGCTATCCACAGGCGAAGGAGGAGCCGGTCGCGGTCAGGACCGTCCGCGTCCTCGTACGCGCTGCGACCGTGATAGATGAGGTGATTGTTGAGGAGCTGGAGGTCGCCCGGCTGGAGCTCCATGGTGAAGGCCAGCTCCTCGCAGACGGCGGCGTGCAGATCGAGCGCTTCATTCTGGGCGTCGCTCAGCCGGGGGACGCCGGGCAGCTTCTGGGCCGACTCTACGAAAGTGCGCGAGTACTGCGTGGTGAACTTGCCCTCGCGCGAGGCAAACAGCGGCATCGCGTAGACCTGTCGCTCGCCGCCCGCTTCCTCGCCCTGGCGGCTCCGCCAGTAGTCCTCGCAGAGCAGAGCGTGGAGATCGGGACGGCGGGTCCGAAGGGCATGGGCCACGCTCACCGCGCTCACGATCCTGCTCAGGCCTCCCGCCCGCGCCGGACGCACGCAGAGGAGGGTGACGACATCGCAGCGGTCGGTGTGGAAGCGCAGCGGCCCGCTCGAGCGCGCCTTGGAGCGTGACGAGCGGCCGAGGGCGGGGTCGGCCGACGCTTCCTGGACTTCGCCATACAGCCGGTATTCGTCGCGCACTTCGCCGATGAGCTCCCCGTGCGCGTTCTGGTAGCGGGCGCGGCCGAGATGGCTGCCCACGCCCCAGTAGAGATTCTTCAATTCCTCGACCGTGTAACGATCGACGGGAAATCCCCGCAGGAGCACGAAGCCGCGGCCGTCCTCGATCTCGTCGAGCGCGGCCGAGAGATCCCGCGAGAAGGTCGGGAGGGAAAAGTCGTCCCGGCCGAAGTCGGGCCACCTGAGGCCTCGACGTCCGAGCTGCCGGAGGGCGGCCTCCATCTCCTCGATGGCCCGCGGAGAGACGGGGACGATCCAGTCCGTGGACCGTGCCATGTCGCGGCCGAGCCACGCCTCCCGTCCCACCACCGGCTCCACGTTGAGGGCGCTCATATCGTTCCTTTCTCCCGGCTTCCGAGAACCTCGCGGACGATACGGAGGAATTCGTCCAGCCGGTCATGGTGCAGCCAGTGGCCGGCCCCGTCGATGCCGATGACTTTGGCGTGGCGAAAGGGCTCGATGCGGCCATCGTCCGCCGGATTGCCCGACTTGCTCTCCTTTCCGTAGAGGAGCAGCGTCGGACAAGCGATCCGCGACCACAAGGAGCCGATGTCCCGGCGGCTCATGTCATACGGCGGCCACGCGCGCACGTAGTTGTCGAACTTCCAGCTATAGGTGCCGTCCTCGTTCTGGTTGACGCCCTGGGCGGTCAGGTGGCGGGCCTGCTCGGCGGAGAGATGCGGATTCTCCTCCTGCATGCGGCGGAAGGCGTCCTCGATCGAGGCATAGCGCCGCGGGAGCCGGCCGGCCAGCGCGCGCTGCTCACGAATCCACTCGTCCATGCGCGTGTCGATGGTCTTGCCCGCGAGCTCCGCGAGCATGCGGGACGGGCCGAGCCCCTCGATGGCCACGAGCCTCGCCACCGACTCCGGATAGATGCCGGCGTACCGGAGCGCGATGTTGCCGCCGAGGGAGTGGGCGATGATGGTCACGGGGGCCAGCCGCTGCTGGTGGATGAGCTGCGCCAGATCGTAGATGTAGCCGGCCATGGTGTAGCTGCCGTCCGGCGACCATTGACTATCGCCGTGCCCACGGAGGTCGGGGGCAATGATGTGCCAGTCGTCTCTGAGCGCCTCCGCCGTCCAGTCCCAGTTCCGGCAATGGTCCCGCCCGCCATGAATCAGGAGCAGGGGGGGCTTGTCCGCGTTGCCCCAGTCCACGTAGTGGAGGCGCAGGCGCTGGGAAAAGAAGCTGTGCGACGTTGGGCCCGGCATACCCGGAGACAGTACCACGGGCTCCGGGTGCTCGGCGCCCAGGCAGCAGCTGGAGGGAGGAGATTGGCTAGAATGACCGCATGACCGAAGCCATCATCGTGACGGAGACGGTGCGCGTGCCGCCCGGGGCGCTCTCCGTCCGCGCCACCCGCGCGTCAGGGCCGGGCGGCCAGAACGTGAACAAGGTGGCGACCAAGATCGATCTCCGGGTCGACCTCGACGCGGGCGCGCGCTCGGGTGGCCGAGCTGGTCCAGGCCGCTCTGGTCCCGCCGCGCCCGCGCGTGCGCACGCGTCCGACGACGGGGGCGCGACGCCGGCGCCTCGACGACAAAAAGCAGCGGGGAGCGGTGAAGCGCTGGCGCACGCGGCCCGGCGACGCCGACTGACGCCTACAGGCTGTCCCCTCCCCAGCGCTCGCGCATGGCGAACTCGGAGACGGGCATGCGCTTGAGCCTGGTCAACATGCGCACGGGCCTCCCCAGCGGCATGACGGCGCACACCGCGACGTGGCTGGGGATGCCGAGGAGGGCCTGGATCCTGGGCTCCTGGGCGGTGGCCAGGGTGGTGATGGTGCCGCCGAAGCCTTCGTGGCGCGCGGCCATGAGCACGTTCCACGCGAAGGGATAAATCGACGCGCCGCTGACCACGCCGATGCGCGGGAGATCCTGGTCCACCGACGCCACGAACTTGAGATCGACACAGATGACGAGCACCACGGGCGCGGTCGCGATGGGCTCGGTGAGGCGCGGGGGCGGCGGCGTCCGCTCGATGGTGGCGGCATCGACCCCCGGGGGATCGATGGTGTTCCACGGGCTCTCGCCGTTCTTGGCCTGGGCGGCATAGCGCTTGGCCGCCACCCCACTCAGATCGGCGAGGACCCGCTTGGTGGCGGGATCGCGCACCACGATGACGCGCCAGCCCTGGCGATTGCCGCCGCTGGGCGCGAAGCGCGCCTCGTCCAGGATCTTGACGAGGATCGCGTCGGGCAGGGGATCGCCGGTGAATTCGCGCGCGGCAAAGGTCGTACGCATGACGTCGTAGAGCTCCATCGCTCGCCTCCAGGAGAATGTGTCGGTTCGGGCAGGGGCAGTCTAGCGCAGAGCGAGAGAGCGCGCGCGGTGTCCGCGGGTTAGGATACAGGCCGCGGACGGACGTGGTCCTCCAGACAGGACCCCGGTGTCACGAACTCTCACGCAGCAAGAGGAGCCCGCGCGATGGGACTGCTCGATGGCAAGGTAGCGGTGGTCACGGGAGGTGGCACGGGCATAGGCCGCGCGGTATCCCTGGACCTCGCCCGGGCCGGGGCCAAGGTGGTGGTCAACGACTACGGGGTCAGCGTGGACGGGACCGATCCGTCGAGCGCGCCGGCGAACGAGGTGGTGGCGGCCATCCGGGCGGCGGGCGGCCGGGCGGTGGCGAGCCCGGAGAGCGTGGCCACCATGGCGGGCGGCCGCGGCGTGGTGGAGCTCGCCCTCAAGGAGTTCGGCGACCTGCATATCGTGGTCTGCTGCGCGGGCATTCTCCGCGAGCGGATGATCTTCAACATGACGGAAGAGGAGTGGGACGCGGTCATCGCCGTGCACCTCAAGGGGCATTTCACGGTGATGCAGCCGGCCACGCGCCACATGCGCGAGAAGAAATGGGGCAGCATCATCACCTTCACGTCGACGGCCGGGCTCGAAGGCAGTCCCGGCCAGCCGAACTACTCGGCGGCCAAGGAAGGCATCGTGGGGCTCACACGCTCGACGGCGCTGGCCATGGCGCGCTATGGCGTCCGCTGCAATGCCATCTCCCCCACCGCCGACACACGGATGACCCAGCGCCTGCCCGGAGAGCGTCGGGGCCTCGCCACGGCCACGCCGCCCGAAGCCATCGGTCCGGTCGCCACGTTTCTCGCGAGCGATCGTGCCGCGCACATCACGGGGCAGATCGTGGGCGTGCGCGGCACCGAGGTCACCGTCTATTCACACCAGGCTCCGCTTCGCACGGCCACCAGCGCCGAGCCTTGGTCACCCGAGCGACTGGCCGACGTCTGGGATCGCGCGCTCGGCCAGGACCGGCTTCGGCGCTTCGACGCCTTGCAGATCCCGTGGCCGCCCAAGCCCGCGTGATCCCTCGGCGCTCTACGCCATGTAGAAGCCGCCGTTGACGTGGATCAGCTCGCCGGTAACCCAACCCGCCTCAGAAGAGGCGAGAAAGACCGCGACGTTCGCGATTTCCTCGGGCTGCGCGATGCGCCCGAGGGGAATCTCGCGCGCGCGCGCCGCGATCTGCTCCTCCGTATTGCCGTAGCGCGGCTGCGCGGTGTCGGTGAGCCCGGGGGCGATGGCATTGACGCGGATGCGATGGGGCGCCAGCGCGAGGGCCATGGCCCGCGTGAGTCCCACGATCCCGGCTTTGCTGGAGGAATAGTGCACGCCGCGGGGGTCGCCGCGCACCGCGGACGAGGAGATATTGACGATGGCGCCCGGCCGATGGGCGGCGACGAGGGCGCGCGCCACCGCCTGCGCGCAGAGAAAGCTGCCCTTCAGATTGACGCCCAGCACGTGGTCCCACTCGAGCTCCGGCAGCTCGAGGAATGACGCGCGAGGGAAAACGCCGGCGTTGTTGACGAGGACGTCGGGCGGGCCCAGCGCGGCGGTTACCGCCTTGACCATGGCCTCGACGCTCGCGGCCTTCGACACGTCGCCTTGCACGGTGACGGCGCGGCGGCCGAGGCCGCGAATCTCGCCGGCCGCGCCCTCGGCCGCCGCGGCATCGTCGAGGAAGTTGACGCCGACGTCAGCGCCGTCGCGGGCAAGGGCGACGGCGATGGCGCGCCCGATCCCCTGCTGGGCGCCCGTGACGAGCGCCACCTTGCTTTCGAGCCGCATGCGTCCTCCTCGACGCCGCTCGGGAAGATTCTCACTTCCGCGGGCAGGCGTGCAGTGTGCGTTCGCATGCGAGTGAAGTCAAGAACGCGACGCCAGCTCGCGTGTCCCCGGCCCCATGACCAGGCCGGTGCGATAGCTCCGCTACATCCCTCCACCGCCGCCGCCGCCGCCGCCACCGCCGCCGCCGCCGCCTCCCTCGGGCACGCTTCCGAGCTCGCTCACCGTGACTAAGAGGGCGCCTCGCGTCCCCGTCTCGTCCCAGACTCTCACTCGAGCTTGAGGGGAAACCATGAGGTAGCCGTGAACCTTTCCGGCCGTGTCCCGGATCTCGTACACGACGGCGCCGGGCCG
>WNGE01001084.1_pt1 | contig 56325 bp, 52 predicted proteins | sample 5400651 | NCBI WGS metagenome assembly WNGE01 (sample SAMN13153370, study PRJNA577476) | soil metagenome | isolation source: 60 cm soil or saprolite under grassland replicate 2 | place: USA:California | collected 2016-06-15 | reverse complement strand
GAGCCAGAACCAAGGTTCCAGGCGAGTCAATGTGGGGCGAAGGAGTAGAGCTTATCGTGCGCAGCCACCACTCTGATGGAATGCCACCCTACGAACGTCTCCTTGGAGATGCTATGCGAGGCGATCCTACGCTCTTTGTACGAGAGGATGCCGTCGAAGCTGCATGGGAAGTAGTAGACCCAATCCTGGGCAAGGTATCTCCGGTCTACCGGTACGCTCCAAACACATGGGGCCCGCCAGAGGCTGACCGCATCATTGAACGTGATGGAGGTTGGCACAACCCTGTACTAACGGAGCCTGTGAGTGTTTTCGGGCCACATACACATGCTTAGAACGAAACTGGAGGAGAATTGAAACATGTCAACATATCCCTCACCTCTGACGCACCGCACATCATGGCAAAAGCTCGAGGAACATTACCACACGGCACGCAACCTGCATTTACGAACGCTCTTTGCAGAAGATCCTCATAGAGGTGAGCGTTTTGCGCTCGAAGCTGTCGGCATCTACCTGGACTATTCTAAGAACCGTGTAACTGAAGAAACGATGCGTCTGCTCCTGGAGCTGGCAGAATCTTCTGGTCTGCGCGAGCGTATCGACGCCATGTTTAACGGTGAGAAAATCAATGTCACAGAGAGGCGCGCAGTGCTTCATGTGGCTTTACGCACTCCAAGAGATCAGTCCATCATCGTTGATGGTCAAAATGTTGTACCCGAGGTCCATGCAGTTCTGGACAAAATGGCGAATTTCTCCAACAGGATTCGTAGTGGCGCATGGACGGGATATACAGGCAAGCGCATGCGCAACATCATCAATATCGGTATTGGTGGCTCCGACCTCGGCCCATCAATGGCATACGACGCCCTGAAATACTATAGTGACCGCAACCTGACGATGCGCTTCGTTTCCAATATCGATGGTAACGAGTTCGTGGAAGCGACCCGTGACCTGGACCCGGCTGAGACACTCTTCATCGTCTCCTCCAAGACATTCACGACGCTGGAAACCTTGACCAACGCGCACTCAGCGCGTGCATGGTGTGTCAATGCTCTTGGTAGCGAACAGGCAGTTGCCAGACATTTCGTCGCCGTTTCGACCAACGCGGCTGAAGTCGAGAAGTTTGGTATTGACACTGCCAATATGTTCGAATTCTGGGACTGGGTCGGTGGACGCTACTCCTACGACTCAGCTATCGGACTGTCCTTGATGATCGCCATAGGCCCTGAACATTTCCGCGACATGCTGGCCGGCTTCCATGAGATGGATGAGCACTTTCGCACTGCTCCTTTTGAACGAAACTTGCCGGTGCTCCTGGGATTGATTGGTATCTGGTACAACAATTTCTTTGGAGCTGAGACTGTCGCGATCTTGCCCTACGATCATTATCTCGGGCGTCTCAGTGCTTACTTACAGCAGCTTGATATGGAGAGTAACGGAAAGCATGTTGATCTCCAGGGCAGGCAGGTGGACTACCAGACCGGGCCTATCATCTGGGGACAGCCCGGCACAAATGGGCAGCATGCATTCTACCAACTCATCCACCAGGGGACTAAACTCATTCCCTGCGATTTCATAGGCTTTAACCAGGCCCTAAATCCACTGGGGCGTCATCATGATCTCTTGATGGCAAACTTCTTTGCCCAGACCGAGGCGCTTGCGTTCGGCAAAACTGCCGGGGAAGTTGCTGCTGACGGAGTCCAAACATTTCAAGTGCTACACCGCACTTTCGAAGGCAACCGTCCAACGAACACAATCCTCGCTGAACGACTAACGCCAGAGACACTTGGCAAACTCATAGCGCTTTACGAACACAAGGTCTTTGTCCAGGGCACCATCTGGAATATCAACTCGTTCGACCAGTGGGGCGTCGAACTCGGCAAAGTACTGGCCAACCGTATCATTCCCGAACTTGAGAGCACTACTGATCCAGAACTAGCGCATGATAGCTCGACCAACACGCTCATCAAGCGATACAGGAGGTTGAGGGGATCGTGAAACTGACACTCTGAGCACCATCTACCATCCTGAGCACAAATTGTCATCCTGAGCATAGCGAAGGATCTCAAGTACTGCCTACGATAACCGATTGAGCGAAACTCTTGCTCCCACACCCTTGAGCAACTTACGCTCCGCACGACACACATTTTGGTAAGCTGTTTCTCTTTTCCTGTAGGGGCGAGAGCGGTTGAGTGGACGGGTGGTGGGCCTTTATGGTCGCCTGCCTAAAGGGGACGATCAAAGCAAGCAACTGCTCACTGTATACATATTGTGTCCAACTGTTTCCAAATTGGAAACAGTTGGACAATCAGGACATCCATCTTGACTAAGGACGCACAGAAACAAACGACCCTATACCCTCTGTCGATGCCGATTTATCGTGCACACCGCCGATTCATCGGCCTTCATTGGCGGATAACTTGATGTCGGCATTTCATAGTCAATGTGCATAATATGGCAAGAGTGCTGAGAAGCGGCATCACATGAAAGTACATATAATTTATCTCTTTCGAGGTGTCGAAGAGTATGTTCCACACCCTGTACCGCGGGCAGGAGTAGAGAAAACTGGTGCTGGGTCGGCAGCGGAACCCCAGGGACCCTTCACGGGAAAGTGGGCGCAGATCACCTACTGGTTGATGGCCAATCCTAAGGGAGCAGCGAGGACATTTTCCGGGAACAGCAACGTCGCTCCCCAGACATGTCTATAGAGAAAGGCCCTGAGGCGAAGCGGCCCCCCACGCCTATGGCTCATACCTCTTTTCGTGGTTGCTTGATGTGCTGGCCGGGTATGGGTACAAGCGCGGTCGTACCGTATTTGCGTATATTTCGACGATCCTCAGCTTTGCCATCATCTATTACGTGCTTGGTCACGTAGTGGGGATTCAGCCATCGATGTCTCCACTATACGCCTTCATCATCAGCATCATCTCGTTTCATGGGCCTGGTTTCTTTCCTACCGGTTTACTCCCGTCGCTGCCGATGGCGGTCTGTGCCGCGTGCGAGGTCATCATTGGCTTGACCATTGAAATGAGTTTTATCGCGACCTTTACGCATCGCTACTTTGGCAAGTAAGCCGTCACCGTTCCCAAAGTCTGTGTCTATGAAAGTCACTCACTCGTTCCAGGTCGTCTCCCAGCTTGGATAGAATTGAGAGTAACCCGGAACGAGCAGTGTGCTGCATGTTTTTAGATAGCAGTGAATGCTGGGATAAGCACTTCGTCGATGACGTGCATGATCCCGTTGTCGGCCATGATGTTCGCCCGGATCACGTGTGCACCATTGATCGTGATGCTCTCTCGCACCGAGGTAGTGACTGTGTTCCTGGCGATATAGCTCAGTGCATCGCTGGGGGTATCTGTTTCTTCCTCTCCCAACGGAACCATTGAGATGTCCGACCACACGCGGAGCCGCTGGCCCTCGAGTGTTTTGAGGAAGAGGCGATCAAGCAGGTCGTCAGCATTATAATACCCCGGCACGATGTGATACTTGAGCACCCTGGCGAGTTTCTCAGGATCGGCGAAGAGGTTGGCCTGCTGGTCAGAGGACAGGCGGTCAAAGGCGGAATCGCTGGGAACAAAGATGGTGAACGGGCCCGGTCCACCCAGGGTATCGACGAGGCCTGCGAGGGACTCAATACCGCTGACGAACTTGTTGTATTGATGTTCAGCTCGCGCGGTTTCGAAAATGTTTGCCATGGAATGTTTCTCCTTTTTCTGTCAAACGAAAGTTGCGAGGGTACACTTGTAGACTTCTATCCCGGGAACCGTACCCATGGTCCGGGATGTGCTCCTGCGCCAACTACCTGTGTACAGGTGAGCGCCTGACATGTGATCACGAACGGAATAGAGTCTCCTCTACTATAGAACCTTTCCGTACATTCACAGCATACTCGGAGCGCGTAAAGAAAAGCGTTGAAGAGGCGTAAAACTTTGTTATTTGTAAGCCAAGTTTTCTCAAAGCCGAGAGTTAACAATTGGAAGTGGACCGTCAGGTTTGCCAACGAGCCTGACCTGCACACCGAGAAAGCGTTATCGCTTGGAAAGCGCGCGCGTACCTATCGCTATGAGTACATAAAGGAGGATCCCTCCTGCAATACTCATGCTCACAGTAATGGTCCACGGGGCGAAAAGCCGCAGCTTTAGCGCGCAAAAACCCACAATCAGATTGGTGAGCTCCAGGCCAATCGTCAACCAGAGTGCCCAGCGCTGCCACGTCAACAATCCCTGTGCACAGAGAAAGGAAACAATCCCACCCAGGAGAAAAATCCACGCCAGAGCAGCTCCCAGAACAGTGACAATAGCACCCGGCGTCGTGTGACCATGCGAGACGTCATAGACCCCAACGAAGCCTCCGAAAAAAGCGATCAAGCCTATGATGATCAGAAATAGACCTTGTAGTCCTAGCATGGCTACGACGATTGCCTTCCCTGGTGGGGGATTTTTTTTCGCGACGCTTGTAATGATGCATCATGCTCCATAGGTGGTATATCTCCAAAGCAGAATCATAGTGCTGGCGCACTTCCCAACAAGCTGCTTCAAACTCACTATCATAGTCTTACTCCAGGGCGGGTGAATCTGTTTGCGCGACCTTTTGTTCTGGCAACTGCGTTGATTGTTGACGCGGCAACCCTTCTGACGGGAATTTTTCGGGATGCTTCTCTACCCATCTGTGCCAGAAAGCCACAACGATATGCTGGAGGACGCCAGCCACAGGTATAGCGAGGAACCCTCCTATCAATCCGAAGAGTTCTGCACCTGCGAAGAGCGCGAAAATGGCCACAATGGGATGCACTCCCACGGTACTGCTGAAAACGCGTGGTGCAAGTATCTGCCCCATCACAATCCCCAGGAGAAGCACCATGAAAACAGCCACGATCAGCATTACTACCCATCCTTGTGGGAGAGCCGCCAGGATACACAACGCCGCTATCAGATACGTGCCTATCACTGGAAGAAAATACAGGAGAAAGAAAAGGACTGCCAGCACAGCTGCATAAGGAACATGCAAGAGTGCAAGCACAACTCCGGTACACAGAGCTCCTCCCAGCGCAAGCAGAAACGTACCCCGAAAATACCCGCCCAGGCTCTGATCAAGTGTACGTAACAGGAAAGTGATGATGCCCCTCTGATTGACTGGAGTTTTGTAGCTGAGCCAGTGAATGATGCGCGGGCCATCAAGCACAAAGTACACACTGAGCATGATCACAATGATGAAGTCGAGGATGTTGCCCAACAACCCGATCAGGAATGGGAGCAGCCCTGAGAGCGCGCCCTGCGCTAGAGAAAAGAGCTGGTTCTTGAACTGGCCAACCTGGTCTTTGGTAATGCCAAACTTTCCTAGATAGTCAATAAACGATTGAATGCGGCGTTCACCCGCAGGGCTCATAAGAAATTGCATGAATTTCACGAGCGAAGCTACTTGCGGATTGATGGAGAAAGCCACGATAAACATGATCACCACCAGGACACCTGCTATCAGAAGAAAACCAACGACGATTGCAAGTGGCCGTGTGAGGCGGCGTTGTAAGAACTGCATAAGTGGATAGCTGAAGTAGGCGAGAAGTGCTGAAAGCATCAGGACAACGACCGCCGTCAGGATCAATGAGAGCGCGTACAGCACAACTGATCCAATGGCTATAAACGCCACAACCATCAATGCATTGATCAATCTCCTCAGCCGCGAGCGACCAGAAGGGAACGCATCAGGTGCTGTCTTCCCGTGTTCAGTTTCAGTCGTATGTTGAGACATGTCCTGTACTCCCTTTCCGATGCGCTCCTGGGTATGTATGCTATTTCGCTTAGCCAGTAACACACGTTCCTGGAGGTTTCGCGAGTTCAAATCCAAAGCTTCGTCGGAAATGATCGCAAGGCCTTCTTTTCCCTCATGCGTGCGCGTGCCCTTGGCGTCTGCAGCACACCGCGCTCTTTGAGCGGAAGATAGACAACCACGGCAAGGCCCAACAAGACCCCGCCAATCAGATAGACACCCAGTACATCGCTGGCCCAGTGGTCTCCCAGGTAAATACGGGAAGGCCGATCAGCACCACGAAAACGGCCGAGGTCACCAGCAGAGTGGTACGATCGGATGGAAGTGGATGTACGAGGCTAGCAGTCCAAACAGCGTGAGTTGCAGAGCCAATACCTGGAGCAGGCATCCCACTGCTTTCCTGCGGCGCTTTTGCGTTTCCAGATTGTGTACCGCTACGTGTCCGGTGCCTTCAGTTGGTGTATGCTGCTGTTCCGGTTCGTTTTCTGCCCCCATCGCAAATTCCCTCCTCGACCCTTCGCTCACGATCCGCCCTCATGCAGAGTGGATCGTGAGCAGGACGTTTCTCAATGCTATTGTCCAGCCAGGCTCGAAACCACGGAACGTGCTTCAAAGTAGGCCACGAGGTGCAGGATCCCAAACACAATGGCGTAAATGCCGATCAACCAGGTCACGGCGAGCAGCCCAGATGCGGGTTGTACGGCAATAATAATGCCGAAAACGATCGAGACCAACCCGGACAGCGCCATCAACAGCCCACGCCCACCGCTCATTGGGAACGAGAGCGGTGCGATCAGCTCAAGAATGCCGGTAATCACGGCCCAGGCCGCCAGCAGGTAGAGGAATGAGAGCGCGGTGATGCCCGGCCAGATCAGGGCCACCACTCCCACCAGGAGCCACAGGATTCCCTCGAAGAGAAGCACTCCCCATCCGTGCTCTTCCCTGTTTTGCAGTGCAGCCGCCACCACCGTGATGCCGCTGATGATGGCAAAGATGCCGAACAAGAGCACCAGGACGAGCACTGTCAATTTTGGCCAGACCAGAGTTAAGACGCCGAACGCAAGAGCGGCGATGCCGCGAAACAAAAACATGTTACGATAGTTATTCAGCAGTTGCTGCATGATATTCCTCCTTGTTGTTGCTTGACAACGAAAAAACGATAGATCAGTGTACCAGACTATTCTCTTCAAAAGCCTACGGGTTTCGCGCTACAAGATACGTGCAACATGCACTTCCTACACATGATCTGACTCCATTTTAGCTTGACGCATTTGCTCTGGAGTGATGAGCGCCCCTTCGAGCATGGCCCGGTTGAGGTGAGCCTCGAACAAAATCGCCCTGCGCAGATTCGCTCCCGCGAGATTGGCATCGGCGAGATAGGCATTGTGCAGGTTCGCCTCGCGCAAATCCGCATCGCTTAGATCAGCCCCGGCGAGGTTGGCTCTGCTCAAATCGGCACCGACCAGCCTGGCTTTGCGCAGGTTCGCATGGTTGAGATCGGCCGAGCGCAAATTGGCTTGGCTCAGGTCGGCCTCGGCAAGGTTGACTTCACCCAGATTGGCTTCACTCAAGTCCACCCTGCTCAGTTCGATCGCTGTATTTGGATGCTCTTGTCTCCACGTGTTCCAGAGCGTGGCGCTCTCCTGCTTGAGCAGGTCCAGCTGTTGCTGATTGGTCATCCCAGTTTCCCTCCTTTTTTTGTGGTGGACAAGGCGTGTGGGCTGAACAGCTCTGCCTCGGTCCGTCTCAAAACTCCACGAGCAGTCCTGCCTGGAGGTGATCTTGGAAAGGCGAAGGGAGCCTGTACCGCTGCACCTCGTTCCCACACGCCCAGTGGGGTGTTCTTGTCTCTGCTTGTGTCCGCACGTCTCCTGGTCATCTGTAGAGGCCAATTGATCGTGCCCAACGCCGATTGAGCGATCACCCGCATGCCGCTCATCTCCCAGCTGCCTGCTCCAGCTACGGCCCATTGTTGCGGTCTTTCTCTGGTTGCTCCAGTTGCATGCCCGTCGAAAGGTGTGGGAGAAGGGAGGCGAGCCTCCTCACACTGGTCAGAGTTAGCCTCTGCTTGCCGTACTGCCACGACACGTCGCTGCACCAGTTGTTGGCGGACTGCCCCTGCCTCCTGATACACCACCGCACGAATCAGCTCGCCAGGAAAAATATAGTCAGCCTCCGCCTGCGATGCTTCTGCATGCTTGACCTCACACAACCATCCATGGCGCAGGACCTCCTCCAGCGCCTGCAAGCCTGTCTCCTCATCGAGTTGGGCCACCTGGCAGAGTCGCTCGAAGGTCAGTCCTTCACCCATCACTGCGCCGGCCACAAGCAGTGCCCAGGCCGCGGAGGTGAGCTGCCCCAGTTGAGAGCGGATCAGCTCGCGCACGCTGGCCGGGATCAACGCACTCGTTGGTGTTTGCGCAAGCAGTTCGGACTGCAGTACCAGCCTCCAGGTCCCATCCTGTTGAAGCGAAGGAACAAGTATCTCCTGCTCGAGCAGCCCTTTGAGGTTCTCCATCAGGTAGAGCGGATGCCCGTGGGTCTGCGCATACAGCCAGTGCGCGAAGGATGCCAGTGGCTCTCGATAGGTGGCGGAGCTACCCCTCGCAGAACCTCTTTCGCTTGCGTTGTTGTGCTCCGCCTCGGGCTGTTGCTCCGTCCTGGCAAGTGCCTGTACGAAACGCTGCGTCTCTTCTTGCGTGAAAGGGGCGAGTCCCAGTGTGGTCAGCGGGATGCCCGTCCGTTTGAGAGCCATCACCCAGGTGGATTGCGGGTCTGGGAAAGGATCGGCCTCCGTCCGCAGCGTGAGCAGCAGCAGGATTGGCGCAGGTCGGTCAGCGAGGCTCTGTGCGAAATAGAGCACCAGGTCGCGGGTCGCCATATCCGCCCATTGCATATCATCGAGCAACAGCACCAGGGGACGACGTGCGGCCCATGCCTGCAGGAGACGAGTCGTGGCCTCAAATATGCCACTGTGTCCAAGTGCTTCATCCCTCGTGGGAACGGGCAGATCGGGAGAGCGATCGCGCAGCTCCGGCAGCAGGCGTACAAGTTCGGCCAACCAGACATCGCTTATGAGATCATCGTGGGTATGTTCCTGCTGCAGTTGATGGCGCAGCACAGCGATGAATGGCTGGTACGGAAGTTGCCTGCCGGTGGGCAGGGCTTTCCCCATTAGCACTTCGGCCCCTTGCGCCTGAGCCCAACTGAGAAATTCGGTGGCCAGGTGTGTCTTGCCCATCCCGCTCTCTCCCTGAAGCAAGACGAGGTGAGACTGCCCGGCATCCACATGCCGGTAGCAGTCGATCAACGAGCCGAACTCGGCTGATCTTCCCAGACATGGACCATCCAGGAGATGAGTGGCAGGCTGCCATGGTGAGGAGTCAAGCGGCCCAAGACTGCGAGTCCGCGACAGGCGTAAAGGAGCTGTGCAGCGAATCCATTTGGCCAGTGCCACCGTCTCGGGTTCCGGCTCAAGTTCCAGTTCATGGGCCAGCACCTCGCAGCAGGTGTTGTAGGCTCGCAAGGCTCCGATGCGATCTCCCAACGAGAAACGCAGGCGCATCTGGTTCCGGTAGCCTTCTTCATACAGCGGATCGAAGCTCAGCCAGCGACTCACGGTATCGATGGCCCGTTCTACGTCTCCTGCTCGTTCGTAGAGCCTGGACAAAGCATCGAAGAGCTGGTGCGCGCGCAGGTGCCAGTACTCGCTGTGCTGGCGCGTCCAATCGTCGAAAAATTGCGAGTCGCGCAGAGTGAAGCCCGCCAGGAATGGGCCGCGCACCAGGCGCGTAGCCTGCTCGAGCTGCGCCAGCAATTCCCTATCCTCTTCTCCTCTGAGTAGTGTTCCTTGGTGCCCTACTCGCTTGCTGACAGCTTCAACGAGGCGAAGGTCCAGGAGGAGCGAGCTGTCCTGATTGAGTCCAAGCGTATCGCGCTCAACCAGCAGGTGCGCCTGCTCGCCTGAACCGTGAGAGCGCTCAAGGAGCTTACGCAGTTCGAAGAGGGTAACTCGTAAGACTGCGCGTCCATACTCGGCATCCAGCTCTGGCCAGAAGGATTCGGAGAGGGTTTTGCGCTCGTGCAGGCCGCCTTCGACGGCCAGGTAGACCAGCAGGGCCAGCGCCTTGCGCGTGGAGAAGGTGAGTGTATGCTCACCATGCTTTACGACCGGGACACCAAACAGCGACAACTGTAACTGACACATGATCTGCTCCTCTCGAGGGCGAGGTGAGAGACTGCAGAAAAGGTTCTGCCCCATTCCCGTCTTCCCTCGCACTCGTGTCTTAGCTTTGCAGGTGATTCCGCTGGTAGAGCCAGCGTACAAACTCCAGGCGCCTTTGCTCAGGAGTGGCCTCGTGATAGACCCCTTGCTGATAGAGTGCTTTGACTCTACTGAGGTCAGCAATCTGCTGGCGCGAAAAACCCACCAGTTCGAGCTGCCAGCTCCACATCACCCAGGCGGGATGCCCCGTCTTGCCGAGGAAATGCTTGCGGAATTCCATGCTCGTCCTCTTCTTATCCCTGAGCTCTGTACGGTCGTTCGATTTGCAGCGCCCGTATCCCTCTCAGGTGGTCGTCTCTTACTTTCTACGAAAAGTATGTGTCTCACCTTCTATATAAAATGACATATATCGCTGTTCGCTGGCTTCCTCAGGAATCAGCCGTATATACCCGTCATCGCCTTCACCTTTCCCAGGTGAAGAGCAAGTCAACTGGCGGGTCAGCCAGTACCTCCTGCACGTCCCAACCCAGCAAGACCTGCAACTGCTCTCGCAGCCAGTGAGCAAACAGAGACTGGGAACTCTCCAGCGCCTCATGGGTCTGTTGCGGCTCCTGCATCTGCACGTAGACCAGGAGGAGTTCGCTGTGGAGCAGGTGCAGGAGTTGGACCTGCACCTGGATAATCCCTGCTTGCTGGCAGGCTGCGGCAAACTGCTCTGGGCGTAATTCCGCTACTTCCTGACAAAGTCGTCGCCAGCGCTCCTCGGTTCCCCGTCGCGGGAGGTAGGCGATCTGTAGCTGCGCCATCAAAGAACTCCTTTCGTCTTCTTATTTAAAAGATAAGGAGGAACCGTAACGGAAGCGTAACGGAAGCGTAATGGAAACATCATGAACGGTTGGAGCCTGCGCAACAGACCATCTGGCTCCTGGCAGAACAGGCATGTGAAGCAATGCAGGTCTATTTATAAGTCGAGGCAAGTAAGGTGAAGAGAGCTCATATCACAAAATGATCACACTTGTACTCTCAACTTGTAAATAGACGTGGAATCAATGCTCGTTTGTTGACCTCTACCATTCGACATGGTAATCTTTGTTGATAGAGAGGTGTCCATTCAGCGTAAACGGCAGTTGTTTCTCCTGGTCCAGAGAGGGCTCGGGCAGCCGCACGAGCGCAAAGCGGCTCGGCAATGGCGGCGAGGCCGGTGATCCAGGAGTCGTCACCTGCGTTAATTCGCCTACGGAGGGCATGCCATGGGTCTATTACGCCTGACCGTGTTCGGCCCACCCGAAGTGTTCCATGACGAGCACCGCCTTAGCTTTGCCTTGCACAAGGCCGAAGCCTTGCTGCTCTATCTGGCGATCGAAGGAGGTATGCACTCCCGCAGTCAACTGGCCGCCTTGCTCTGGCCCGACAGTGAACCCTCCATTGCACGCAATGCCTTGCGCAACGCCCTGGCCCTCCTGCGCAGCCTGCTGGCCGACGCCTCGGCGGCCGGGCACTGCCATCTGCTCCAGGAGCCGGAGCTGTTGGGCCTGAACCCGCAGGCGCCGCTGGAACGGGACCTCGACGTGGTGCAGCGCGCCTGGAAAGCGGCCAAAGGGCTCTCTACGGCCCCCTCTGAGGAGCAGATGGTTCAGCACGCCCTCTCGCTGGTGCGTGGCCCCTTCCTCGAGGGCTTCTGGTTGCGCGAGGAAACCGGCTTTGACGAGTGGCATGAGCAGCAGCAGCAGCAGTGGCAGGTGCGCGTGCAGCTCCTCCTGGAGCGGCTCTCCTCCTGGCAAGAGGAAGGCTTCGAGCTGGAGCCGGCCAAAACCACGCTCACGCGCTGGCTGACATTGGACCCGCTCTCAGAGGAGGCCTCCCGGCGCCTCATGCGCGTACACCTGGCGCAAGGCGACCAGACCGCCGCCTTGCTGGTCTACGCCACCCTGCGCGCCCGGTTGGCCGAGGAGCTGCGCATCAAGCCCTCCGCCGAGACCGTGGCCCTGGCCGAGCGCATTCGGACCGCCCAGGTGCGCCGTGGCACTGCTCCAGCCCATCCTTCCCCCACTGTGGAGATTCGACCACCCGGCGAGTTGGTGGCCCCACTCGTGGGACGAGCCACGACCTTCCGCCAGCTCGTGGGCCGCTACCAGCAGGCCCAGCAGGGACAGCCGCAGGCAGTGTTTCTGGTAGGGGAGGCTGGCATCGGCAAAACGCGGCTGGCCCGCGAGTTTGTGGCCTGGGTGGCTGCCCAGGGGGCTGAGGTGCTCCGTGGGCACGCCTTCGAGTTGGGAGGCCACCTGCCCTATCAACCGCTGGTGGAGGCCCTTCGAGCTCGGCTGGAAGCAGAAAACGCGCCGGAGGACCTGCTGGAGGATCTGTGGCTGGCGGAATTGTCACGCTTGCTGCCCGAGCTGCGCCTGCGTTATCCCGATCTGCCAGTCCCCACGCAGGATGAGCTCTCGGGCAAGCTGCGGCTGTTTGAAGCAGTGGCGCGCCTCCTGGCAGCCCTGGCGCAGCGCGCCCCCGTAGTGCTGCTGCTCGAGGACCTGCAATGGTTGGATGGCGCCTCCCTCGACCTTCTGCGCTACCTGGGGCATGCCTGGAAGAGCCAGGACTGCCAGGTGCTGTTACTGGGTACCGTGCGCGGGGAAGGGCTGGAGTTGAACCCGGATCTTGCTGCTCAGCTGGCCGACCTGGGACGTGACCTGCCGCTCACTCAGCTTCCCTTGTCGCCGCTCAGCCAGGCCGAGACCTTTGAGCTGCTTGAGGCCCTTGCAGGGGAGAACCACCACGGCCCGGCCCGGCCCTCCACTCCAGAACACGGGCCTTCGCCTGAATTGAAGACAACGCTGGTTACCCTTGGCGACTTTCTGTTCGCGCAGACCGGGGGGCAGCCGTTGTACCTGCTCGAGACGCTCAAGCTGTTGCGCGAGCGGCAGTGGTTGCTGCCACGCCTGACGGCCGAGGGAGTCTTCCGGCTCGTTCCCGCGGAGGAGCTGGTGGCGGCTCTGGCACGGAAGGAGTCCAGGCGCGAGCTGTTACCCCCCTCGGTGCGCGCGCTGATCCAGAGGCGGCTGGCCAGGGTGTCAGCGCCCGCACGCCAGCTGGTGATGGCCAGTGCTGTGCTGGGCTCCCCAGCGAGCGCGAAGCTACTGTGGCAGATGGCCGGGCTGCCGGTGCCGGAAGGGGTGGAGGCGCTGGAGGAAGCCATCAAGAGTGGCATCCTGCGGGAAGAGGAAGCAAGGGGACCAGGGGCAGGTCGTCCGGCCAGCTATCGCTTCAGCCATGACCTGGTGCGCGACGTGGTCTACACCGAGCTAGGAGCCGTGCGCCGGCTCGTCTTGCACCAGCGCGCCCTGGCCGTGCTCGAGACCGAAGGAGCACAGGCCGCCGAACTGGCCTATCATGCGCTCTCGGCCGGAGAGGCCGAGGGAGCGTATTGCTACAGTGTGCAAGCCGGGGATGAGGCGCTCTCCATCTTTGCCGTCGAGGAGGCCATCGGGGACTATGAACAGGCGCGCGCCTTGCTCCAGGCGCAACCGCCTCTCGGGAGCAAGCTTTCGGCCTGGCAGGTCGAGCTCCTCTACGTGAGCCTGGGGCGGGCCTATGGCTTCCAGAACGCCTGGCACAGGACACAAGAGGCCTATGAAGAGCTGCTGGCCTATGCGCAAGCGCACCAACTGCCTGCCCTGGTGAGCATGACGCTCAACCGCCTGGCGGTCCTGGCCGTACAGCAGGGGAAGGACAAGTCAGAGGTGCAGGCGCTGCTGGAGCAAGCCTGGCAGCTGGCCCAGAGCAGTTCCGATCAGCGGGCGCTGGCGGAAACGGCCTGGAATCTGACCCAGATCACCGGCCTGTTTTGGGCTGACCTCACGAGCGCCTTACGGCATGGCCAGCAGGCGCTCTCCCTGGCACGCGCAGGACACAACCAGGAACTGGAGGCCAGATGTCTCTTCACCCTGGGAATGATCCAACTGCTCAGAGGAGACTTGGGGGAGATCATACCCCCTGCGGAAGCGTCCCAAGCGCTCTACGCGAGCCTGGGCACCGAAGCGAGCGTGTCTGGGGAGCTGCCACTGCCCTACTTCCTGCGTGGTGCTCCACTCACCCAATCCTTGAGCCATCGCGCCTCAGAAGCCGGGTGCTGGATGCTGCTGGCTCTCGCGCACATGTATAGCGGGCAGATGCAGGCCAGTCTTCGCAGTGGTCGCAGATCGCTCGCGCTCGCCCAGGAGAGCAAGGACGTCTGGCAACTGGTTACCAGTACAAGCTGGCTCGCGTATGGATTGCTGGAGGTGGGGGCCTATGAAGAGGCACTCGGGCTCATGCACCACACCCTGGCGCTGGCGCAGACCTTTCCTCAGAATCTCATCCGCTATCGCTTTCTTATATGCCTGGGGAGGGTCTATCATGCCCTGCAGCAGTGGGACGAGGCGCGCAAGACGCTTGAAGAGGTAGAAATGGTTGCAGACCTCGTACCAACCCTTGTCGCCCCTCTCCTATCGCAGCTGTGTATGCACTTTGCCGAGTCCGGGGAGTGGGTAGCAGCCTCCCGCTATGCCTTGCAAGCCATCGCCATCCGTCAGCGCTCGGATTCGGCATTGCTCACGCCGGATTTCTTCCCTCAGTATGAAACGGAGGCCTTGCTGCGTGCGGGGGAGGAGCGCCAGGCGCGAGCCGAAGTGCAACGACCGGGGGAACGTCTCGGGCACTATCAGCGCTTCCGCATTCCCTACCTGCGGTCGTTGGCCATCTTAGCCGCGTGGCAGGGGCACGGTGCGCAAGCCATCACCCACCTGCGTGAAGCCGCCGAGTTGGCCGAAGAGATCGGCTTACCCGAAGAACAGTGGCAGATCCAGGCGAGGTTAGCAAAGGTGTATGAGGCTGCGGGTGAGCAGGCACAGGCGCGCGTGGCCTGGGCGAAGGCTTCGACGATCATCCAGGGGCTGGCACAGGGCATCAAGGATGAGACGCTGCGGGCGAGCTTTCTGGCCGGGCCGCAGATTCAACCCGTGTTGCAGCACCCCCGGGGCGAAACGTCATGATTCCAGGAATGTGCGGGTGAGATCCTTCTTTTTCTCATCCTCGGTATGCTTTCCTGACCGAGAGGATTCCGCCGGTGGCGCTGAACCCATCTGGACAAGCGCCAGAGCCGTGCGCACAGCCACCGGTTCGTACTCAGGAGCCATGTGCGCCAGGGCAGTCAAGGCCGTTCTGGCCAGATGACGCGCATACAACTGTACGGCCCCCTCTCGATTGCGTTCCCAACATGCCTGGAGAATACGTGCGTGCTCCACCGTACTCACAGATTGCGCGTGGATCTCTCGATACGCCAGGATCAAGCGGTAGCGCTGGCTCTGGTCAGCATAACTGGTCATGGTGGCACGCAGCTGCTCCCCTGCTTGCGAGACCACGAGTTGATGCAAACGACGATGCGGCACTTCCCACTCCTCCATCGTGGTAGCCGAGCGCATGGCGGAGAGGGCTGCATCGAGTTCAGCAAAATCCTCCTCGTGCAAGCAGGGGATCGTCAAGGCCAGGCCCAGCGTTTCCAACTGGATACGTCCCGCATAGAGCATATCCAGCGCCACCGGGTCCAGTGGCGCGACCCGCGCGCGCTGATACCTGCCTGCCTCCACCAATCCCTCGCGCTGGAGCAGGCGCAGCACCTCGCGCAGCGGCGTACGGCTGACTCCGAAGGTCTGTGCGAGCTCCCGTTCAGCAAGCCTCGCGCCTGGGGGATAGACGCCCTCCAGAATCAGCTTGCGCAGGTGGTGGTGGAGCGCCGTGATTCCGCCTGCTTTCTCGTCTTCCTCTGGCACTCCTGCTGTCTCAATCTCTGTCATAAATTACCCTTTCAAGCGTTCCTGTTCTACATCATAAACCTTAGCGCGTCTGGGAAGGGGCCTCTGCCACCATCTGATTGCGAATCATCCCGATGCGCTCGATCTCCACTTCTACGATATCACCTGCCTGCAAGAACCGGGGAGGCTGGCGCCTGGCACCAATCCCGGAGGGCGTCCCGGTCGCGATCAGATCGCCCGGTTCCAGCGTCATAATGGAACTGAGAAAGGCAATCGTGGCGGCCACGGAGAAAATCATCTGGGAAGTGCTCTCGTGCTGGACGACCTCGCCATTCACGCGCGTGGTGAGGGTTAAGGCCTGTGGGTCGGGGATATCGGCGGCGAGAACGATGCCCGGCCCCATCGGGGCAAACGTATCAATGGCTTTGCCTGCCGTCCACTGGCTGGTCTGCATCTGCAGATCGCGTGCACTCACATCATTGCAAATCGTGTACCCCGCCACATAGGCGAGCGCCTCCTGCTCGGTCACGTGTGTACAGCGTTTGCCGATCACCACGACCAGTTCTCCCTCGTAGTCAATGAACTGACTGACAGCAGGCAAGATGACCGGGCTGGTGGGGCCAACAAGACTGTTGCGAAATTTGGCAAAAAAGGTCGGGACCGGCGGAATATCGAGTCCGGCTTCGGCGGCATGCTCCGGGTAGTTGAGGCCCAGGCACAGAATCTTTTCCGGATCAGGAACCGGCGGCCCAAGCTCGACCTTGTCCAGAGAGAGCACGCGCTCTCCTGCCTCGAACTGGCGTGCCGCCCAGGCCAGGACCTGTTCTTGCTCCTGCGGGCTGGCCGAGAGAAAAGCCCGCACGGACCGGTAGGGTCCGCCTGCGTGGTTGGGCGAAGTCACGGCTGCATAGTCGGCGAGATCGATGAGCGCCTGCTCAGAGGCCACGCCTGCACGGAAGGTCGGTGCCGCACGGTCTGAGCGATAGCTTATAAGACGAAGCATAGGGATTCTCCTTCTTGCCGCCCGGAAAGACCAGGCGGAACAGTGTCTGAAACACTCTCCGCTCATCATGCGTGAGAGTGGAACGTTTTCTATCAAAATGGTATACCATTATTTGAAAGTTGTCAAGAGGGCCAGGACAGGGTATGCGAGCGTATGGACCGAAAATAAAGCCAAATATGCTTGAAAATCAGGAAAAATCATGCCTATCCCTCTTGACAAATCTTTCTCTCCATGTTAGTATTTGGTATACCATTTAATCGTTCTATATTATCAATGGTATACCTTTAGGGATACAATCCGGGCATTTGTTCAAAGCAGGTGAAGGCGCTGAAGCCAGCAGGAGGAGCTATCCTATGGCAGAGCAGAGGATAATAATCCCCGAGCAACGAGGTGGACTCGATAAGACTGTTGTCCCTTGTAAGTTTCTTGATGAATGAAAACAGCACTTCTTAAGGAGGAGAGCATGATCATGAGCGATCTGATCTATGATGTGGCGATCATTGGCTATGGACCAACGGGCCAGATGCTTTCGTTGCTGCTTGGTGAGAAGGGATACCGGGTCGCCGTCTTTGAACGATGGCCGAGTCATTATCCCATGCCGCGTGCCGTCCACTACGATCACGAAATTGCGCGTATTTTCCAGGGAGCTGGAATTGCGGAAGCCCTGGCCTCTGTCGTCGAACCCGGTGGGGTCTACGAGTGGCGCAATGCCAGAGGGGAGACATTGTTGAGCTTTGATTGGTCAGAGCAAGGAGTCTCAGGTTGGCCGAGCAGCACGATGTTCTCGCAGCCGCAACTCGAAGCCATCCTCGATGCCAGGGTGAAATCGCTGCCCACCGTGGCCGTCTATCACGGGTGGGAGGTCGAACACGTTGAGCAAACGCAGGATGCCGTTCAGTTGCAGATCAGGAAGCAAACGGTCACCTCCTCAGGCGAATTGTTGCCTACCGAAGACCACCTATCTGTGCGCGGTCGGTACTTCATCGGTGCCGACGGCGCCAATAGCTTCCTGCGCCAGCACATGCGCACCTCGCTCACCGATCTCGGCTTCCTGTTTGACTGGCTCGTGGTCGATATCCTTCCTCACGAGCAGCATGCATGGAACCCACCGAATGTGCAGGTCTGCGATCCGGCGCGTCCGACGACCGTTGTGTCGGGAGGAAAGGGTCGCCGCCGCTTCGAGTTCATGCGACTGCCAGGAGAGCGTGTGGAAGATCTCAACCGCTCGGAGACCGCCTGGCAACTGCTCACTCCCTGGGACATCACTCAGCAGAATGCCACGCTCGAACGCCACGCCCTCTACACCTTTAAGGCGCGCTGGGCCGATTCCTGGCGCGATGGACGTTTTCTGCTCGCCGGTGACGCGGCACACTTGATGCCTCCGTTCGCCGGTCAGGGGATGTGTGCGGGGGTGAGAGACGCCATGAATCTTGCCTGGAAGCTTGACCTGGTGCTGTCTGGGCGAGCAGAGGAGCGTCTGCTCGATACCTATACGAGTGAGCGGCTTCCCCAGGTGCAAAGTTATATTCATTTCTCGATTGAGTTAGGCAAGATCATCTGTATCAGCGACCCGGAGGAGGCAAGCATGCGCGATGAGCACATGCTTGCCGTACGTCAGCAATCCGCTCAGGGCGAGTTGCCCCTGCCCTCGTTCCTCCCCGGCCCGGGCCTCCTCCTCGAAGGCGATCCTCTGGCCGGTCACCTGTTCTTGCAGCGAGAGGTTGCGCACGAGGGATCGCAGAGGTTGTTCGACGATCTAGTCGGCAGGGGCTTTTGTTTGATCAGCACTGTCGGCGATCCAGTGGCACACCTTTCTCCTGATGACAGAGCCTTTTTCACGTCGATCGGCGGGCATCTTGTTTCTATAAGCAACAACGCTGACGAGCACGCCGGCCATGTCATCGACATTTCCGGGGCATACGTCGATTGGTTAGAGGCCAATAACTGTGCGGTCGTGCTAGCACGACCGGATTATGCGATCTATGGGACTGCGCCTGATTTGGCTGGCGCGGTCAAGTTAGTCAGGAGCCTGCGCGAGCAGTTGCATCCATCATCATTCACAGACGAAAGGAACTACACTATGACAGAACAACGACAAACGAGTCCGGTGCAAGAGGGATCCATCGATGAAGTTATTGTTCCCGCGCGCTTGCACCATGTCAACCTGAAAGCGTACCGATTTGAAGAGATGCGGGAGTTCTATACCGCGCTGATCGGGATACACCCCAATGCCGAGATCGGCACATTTGGCTGGTACACCTACGATATCGCCAACCACCGCCTGGCGCTCATGCACCTTCCCAATTTCATCGAGCGCGTGGAAGCCTCCGCGGGGATGCATCACATGGCCTTTGAGTATGATGCGCTCAATGACCTGATGCGGACATACCTGCGGCTCAAGAAGATCGGCGTTGTTCCGGCTGCGTGCCTGGATCATGGCATGACCACCTCCTTCTACTACCGCGATCCCGACGGCAATTACATTGAGTTGCAGGTGGACAATTTCGGGTTGGACCCGGCACAAAGCACCGCCTTTATGCACACGCCCGCCTTTCTCGCCAACCCCATCGGCGTGCCCATCAATCCTGAAAGCTTCGTGGCTGCCTGGCAAGAGGGCGCTTCTCTGCTGGGATTGCACGAGCGGTCCTACGCGGGTGAGTTCGCCGAAGGTGCGGTGATGATCGCTATCGACTAATTTCCCAAGGAGAATCATGATGTCCATCCTAATCATTGTCGTGCAAGTTGTCTTAGGTCTGCTGTTTGTGTTGATTGGCAGCATGACGGTTGCCGGCAGGAAAATGTTCGTCGAAAATTTCCGGCGCTTTGGCTATCCCCAATGGTTTCGTATCGTCACCGGTTCATTGGAAGTGCTCGGGGGGCTTGGCCTGCTCATCGGTATCTGGCTTCCCTGGCTTGCAGCATTGGCGAGTGCTGGACTTACCCTGGTCATGCTGGGCGCAGTCGTGACCGAGGTGCGAACAAGAGAACCCTTGCAGAAGATTGTCCTGCCAATCGTGATGGGGGCTTTGGCAATCGTGGTCGCCGCCAGTTACTGGTCCACCTTCCTGCACCTGATTGTCAGACAATAAGAAAGGAGATCTACCATGTCAGCATCGCTGATCGAACACACACCCTCTGCCTACGACTACCCGTTACTCATCAAGCACCTGCTGCATACCCCTCTAGCGGTTGCTCCCGATCAGGAGATCGTGTACCGGGACATCAGTCGCTATACTTATCGAACGCTACGCCAGCGTATAGGGCGGTTGGCGACGGGCCTGGCCGCACTTGGAGTCAAGCCAAGCGACACGGTCGCCGTGATGGATTGGGACAGCCATCGCTACCTGGAGTCTTACTTCGCTGTCCCAATGATGGGAGCGGTCTTGCAGACCGTCAACATCCGCCTGTCACCAGAACAGATCCTCTATACCCTCAATCATGCCAGAGCCGATGTCATGCTGTGCCTCAATGAGTTCTTGCCGCTCCTTGACGCCATCAAGGAGAACCTGGAAACGGTGAAAACCTTTGTGCTGTTAAGCGATGGAGACGCTCCTGCTGAGCAGCGGCACTCTCTCGTCACCTTTTCAGCAGAGTATGAAGACCTGCTGGCCAGGAGTGCTCAGGACTTCGATTTTCCTGATTTTGACGAGAACACGCGCGCCACGACCTTCTATACCACCGGTACTACTGGCAACCCGAAAGGGGTGTACTTTAGCCACCGACAACTCGTCTTGCACACCCTGGCCGTGCTTGGGTCAATCGCCAGTACCCCCGAGCACCAGAGCTTCCATCGTGGCGACGTCTATCTGCCCATTACCCCGATGTTCCACGTCCATGCCTGGGGGGTTCCCTATGTCGCAACGGCCATGGGCGTCAAGCAGGTCTACCCGGGTCGCTACCTGCCGGAGAGCTTATTGAACCTGATCCAGCAGGAACGGGTCACCTTCTCCCATTGTGTGCCCACCATATTGCATATGATGCTAACGCATCCTGCGAGCCAACAGGTCGATTTGTCAGGGTGGAAGGTCGTCATCGGCGGTTCAGCCTTGCCAAAGGGGCTGGCGAAAATGGCCATGGACAGAGGGATCGATATTTTCGGCGGCTATGGCATGTCGGAGACGGGTCCGGTCCTGTCGCTGGCCCAACTGAAACCCAGCATGAGCGACCTGGACGCAGACTCCGAAATTGCCTACCGGACCAAGGCAGGCCTCCCGATCCAGCTCGTGGATCTGCGGATTGTAGATGACGAGATGCAGGACGTGCCCCATGATGGCAAGGCAAGAGGCGAAGTCGTTGTTCGAGCCCCCTGGCTGACCCAGGGCTACCTGCACGATCCAGACAATTCCGAGGAACTCTGGTACGGGGGCTACCTGCACACCAAGGATATCGGCACCATAGATCCCGAGGGGTATCTGCTGATCACCGATCGCATAAAAGATGTCGTCAAGAGCGGCGGCGAGTGGATTTCTTCCCTTGCCATCGAAGACATCATTTCGCAGTACCCTGGCTTGAGTGAGGTGGCGGTCATTGGCATCCCAGACGAGAAATGGGGTGAGCGCCCGCTGGCCCTGATCGTATTGCAACAGGAGAACGCGAGCGGGGTCACCGAGCAGCACATCCAGGCACACATCAGAGAATGGGCAGAACGGGGGGTCATTTCGAAATGGGCGGTGCCAGAGGTTCGCTTTGTGGATCTCCTCGAGAAGACCAGCGTTGGCAAGTTGGACAAGAAGGTCTTGCGCCAGAAGCACGGCTAAGATGGGAATCGGAAAAAGTGATGTCAAGTGAGTGGAAGTGAGATGTCATCTGCTGGTGAGTGACTTCTTCAGCAAATCCTTCTAGACTCTTTTGCAGAAGAAATACATTCCTTAAAAGAGCTTTTTCACGCTCCTCTAACGCTTTCCTTCACGCTCACCATGTATTCTATCTTATGAAGTTACACAGGTAACTACCCACCCCTTCATTCAGGGGAGGAAAAGAGAAGCACAGAGAAGCGTAGCATGTACATACTATGCAAGCGAAAGGAGATCCAAAAGTGAAAGACAATTCTTTATCGAAACAACTGGATAAGGCATCGGCTCAGCTGAAGCGTCTGTCGGATAGGGCCAGTGAGGCAGAAGCCAACGCGAACGCGAAGAACGCCAAGGATAAAGCAGCGCTGAAACAGCGGGTTGATGCCGCAGAAGCGGATGCCAAGAAGGCATCCGACGATCTGAAGGCGTCTGCCAACAAAGCCAAGGACGAAACCACTCAGTGATGGGGCCAGGTTCAGGACAACTGGAAGTCCCACATTGCCAAGGTCCGCAAGAATGCAGCCCAGGCCAGGGCAAATATGAAGGCAGACCAGGCGGAGATGCGGGCCGAGCTAGCCGAGGACAATGCGGCGGCTGCAGTCGATTTCGCCTACGCCGCAATCGAAGAGGCCGAATACCAGGTACTCAATGCAGCGATGGCACGTGTTGACGCCGAGGATGCCAAATCCGCGACCTGAAGTCATGATCGCAGATGTAACTGTAGGTTGGGCTACACGATGTCCGAGCTTGGGCGAATCTTACGAGAAACGTCGGCAGCTACATACGCCGCACCCTTTGCCCTCGTGGCCGTAACGGCAATCTGAGTACCGGGTCCTAGCGACACTGTCCTACTCACAGCGCAGGGCATGCTGAATCTGATCGCCGGGCTTGTCATTGCCTTTCTTGGATGGTTGTTGGGCCGGGCCATCGGCTACGTGATTGGGTTTCGAGGAGGTCGCTCGCTGCTGGAACAATCTGGAGCTATCAAGTAGGGGAGGAGGTGACCCAGGGCTGTTGCAAAGTTGGGAATAAAAAGAAACTCTCGTGAGTATCAAGAGATGTCACGAATCATCCATCATCTCACGAGAGGACTCCTACAAAAATGACAACAATTTCCCAAAGACTTTCCTTTCCCAATCAAGCGTTGCTGTTTGATCTAAAGCAGTTGTATCGCTGTTTACAAACAGTACCAGATCGACGTAAGCGACGTGGGTGGCGCTACCCGTTGGCAACTCGGCTCATGATTGGGTGCTCACCAAATTGGCCGGATAGGTGAGCCTCCGCGCCATCTCGCATTGGGCCAAGCTGCGCCAACAGGAATTGAGCTGCCTGTAAGCGGACGCCTCTTGCCCAGCAAACAACGAGGTCAGTATGACCAGGAAAGCTAGGAGGGGTGAACTACCCGGATAGCTGATGGCAAGCATCGCTGCCGATGAAACCGTAATCGGCAGCGCCTTCATCAACCTGTTTGACCGGCACGAGGAGAACGAGCAGGCCGAGGCGTCAGGAAGTCTATTGGCAGTCTCTCTCCACGAAAAGCGCGTTAGCAGTCAGGCTGCATAGATTTTGACGGTAGATGGTATACTCTGGAAAACAGAGGAGGCGTGAGAAAGTCTATGACGCAGCAACCGAGTGCAGTTGATGCTGAGGAAATTGCGGGTCCAGTTGTGGCAGCCCTTGTCGGTATTCTTATCACGGGGGTGCTCTATCTGTTGTTGCCAACAAATGTGATTATCGGCCCTAACTGGCTGCTGTTGGTCATTGAGGGGGTGTTTGTGATTCCATTGTTCATCGATATTCTGACCCCATGGGATCTTTCGCATACGGCCAGGCGTATACTTGTGCTGGTACCCCTCAGCCTGAGCACATTAGCACTCGCCGTAGGTGTTGTACTTTTCGTTGCCACGCTGGCAAGCAATACCAACGCGAACAATTTGTTACGGGGCGGCGTCTTGCTCTGGTCGTTCAATATTGTGGTCTTTGCTTTGTGGTACTGGGAAATTGACGGTGAAGGCCCCTGGAAACGTCACCTTTCCAGCCAGCTGCATGGAGATTTTCTGTTTCCACAACAGGCAAACGATTTCCCACAACTGGCAGATGCAAAGCGCTGGATGCCGCATTTCCTTGATTATCTGTTCGTCGCTTTTACCGGAGCGACAGCACTGAGTCCGGCCGATACGTATCCACTGACAAGAGTGGCAAAAACATTCATGATGATGGAGGCACTGATCTCCATCACGGTTATTGGGATACTTATTGCCCGTGCTGTCAACATTTTAGGAAAGTGAAAAAGGTACGACAGGAAAATAGAAAGATAATCAATCCTCTTCGAGTTCATGGATCCGCACCAGCGCCTGGCTTCATTGCTCCAACGCTAACTGCTCTTGGAGCGTTGCATTCTCTGCTTCAAGTTGTCCGATCCGTTCCTCTGTTATCATGGCTTCATTGTAGCAGCCACGACAATCCCTCTTGAGCTGTTCTGTCAACCTTTCCTGGTCGCTTGGGCACTTGAGCAGATCCCTTGAATCGGTAGAAGTGGGGGAGAATACATCTCATATGCGCATCTTATGACCATGCCTGACAGCTAGAAGGTATACTGATGAGTAGTAATTCATGTATTTCCGTTCGCAAGAACCGAGAGAGAAGGAATCTCATGACGACACTGACCACTTCATCCACTGAGATGCGTGAATGGGATCAGCATCTGACTTCACGAACTGAACGCACGGCTTTCGGCAAGGCGCTTCGGAGCAAGGTACCCCGTTCCAGCCATGCCGCATGGGTGCCACATCCCGAACGCCCTGACCCGATAAGCCTGTTGGAAGAAGCAAATAAAACGCGGTTGAAGCAATTGGTACCGATCCGATTTGGACGCATGGCGACGTCCCCATTCGCGTTCTATCGCGGCTCAGCAGACATCATGGCGCATGACCTGTCCAAGACCCCGGTTTCAGGGATCAGCGCGCAGATTTGTGGTGACGCGCATCTGAGCAACTTCGGCATGTATGCCTCCCCGGAGCGCAGGCAGGTCTTCGACATCAACGACTTCGACGAGACCATATCCGGACCGTGGGAATGGGATGTGAAGCGCTTGGCTACCAGCATTGTCCTGGCAGGACGACAGAATGGCTACAGCGCACAGGACAGCAAGCAAGCAGTCTTGAGATGCATACGGCGCTATCGTGAGCAGATGAAGCAGTTCGCAGAGATGAACCACCTGGATGTATGGTACTTCCACATCGACGTAGAAACCCTGATCGAGCTGACACGCCGCAAAAAGGTGAAACAAGGCCTGGAGCGCGCATCGGAACAAGCGAGCAAGCGCACACGCATCGAAATCTTTCCGAAGCTAGCCGAAGCCGTGGAGGGGCAGTACCGCATCAAGGATGAGCCGCCGTTGATCTTTCACTACAGCCAACAGGACACTGAGGAGGACAATTTGGACACCGAGCAAGGGAGAGGGTTTGTGTTAGACTACCTGTCATCCTTGCCGCAGGAGCGACGCATCCTGATCAACCGCTACCGACCGCTGGACCTCGCGCACAAAGTGGTGGGGGTAGGCAGTGTGGGCACCCTCTGTGCGATCGTGCTGGCCTTAGGTGGAACAGAGGGCGATGATCCGCTGTTCATGCAGATCAAGGAAGCCTCGGCCTCGGTACTTGAGCCTTACCTGGGGACAAGTCCGTTTCCAAACCACGGCGAACGGGTGGTGGTTGGACAGCGCCTGATGCAGGCAGCAAGCGACATTCTCCTGGGGTGGTCGACTTTTGGTGGCAGGGATTTCTATGTACGACAGCTGCGCGATATGAAGTTCTCGGCAGAGATCGAGACAATGAACCTGAAGGCGTTTTCCTTGTATGTCGAGTTGTGTGCAGCCACCCTGGCGCACGCGCATGCTCGTACGAGTGACCCGGCACAGATCAGCGGCTACCTGGGCAACGGCGATAAGTTCGACCAGGCCATTGCCTCCTTCGCTGAGGCATATGCCGACCAGGCCGAACGCGATCACGCCGCTCTGGTTGCTGCAATTAAGGATGGACGGGTGCAAGCTGAAGTCGGCATATAAGGGCAAGCCAGACGCAATCAGATCTGATTCTGATTGGTTTCCAAATAAGCTCCATCTAGTGTCCGAGATAGCCACGTCAAGCGGTCGCGGAAGAGGCTGAGTAACTCGAGCCCTGTAGACCGGCATGAGGAAGGATCAGGAAGCAAAAAGCCTCCAGTTCCATCAGGAGTGCTTCGCATGAGACGCGCAGATTAATGAGTTGCCTCCCAAAGGGATTGATGTGGCACGATTGCTCGTCAGGTAGAGATGAGCCCACAGATGGTCTACCACTACTGCATCTGAAGCTGCCTCTATAACGGCCCCGTATGCATCTTTGTAATGCTCTGCAAGGAGTATTGAAGTATGGTATGATTCTCATGAGCTTATACTGGCTACGCTCGTCGTTCATTTCACGTACGAGCATCGAGGTGATACCGCATTCTACTTTTCCAGTTGCAAACGAGAAAGCGAGGTGTACCATTGAACATGCGAGGACGTCCTGCTATCCCATTCAAGAGAATCTCCGCGGTCTCTCTCCTCCGCTTGGTAGGGGTAGTCATCCTGGGAATATTGACATTACAGGTCCTGACCGTGGCAGTCCTCCTCGTCATCGCCGCCTTAGGAAAACGGCGCCAACACGAGGTGAGCTTTCCCCATCACCTCTTCGAGGAAGTGCCGATCGGTGAGAATTCCCTCCAACTGTATGCCTATGGACGTGATCTCTACGATGCCATGCTGGAGGCAATCGATGCGGCACACGAGAGCATTTATCTCGAAACCTACATTTGGAAAGCTGATGCGGTTGGCCAGGAATTTCAAGAGCATCTCGCGCGGAAAGCCGAGCAGGGGGTTGCCGTCTTTGTCATCTTTGATAGCTTTGGTAACCTCGTCGTCCCGGCCACCTTCAAGTCATCCTTTCATCCGGCTATTCATGTCCTGGAATACCGTGGTATTCGTCGTCCCTGGCACCTGCTCGACCCGGGTCACTATGCCCTGGATCATCGCAAGATCCTGATCGTGGATGGCACCATCGGCTTCATCGGGGGCTACAATCTGGGTTCGCTCTATGCTACAGAGTGGCGTGACACCCATCTGGCAGTACGCGGCCCAGGAGCAGCAGAACTGGCACGAGCCTTCATCGGGTTCTGGAATCGCTTCTGTCCCGCCCACGAGCGCATCACGCAGCGGTATCCTCACCAGTTCGACGCGCTCATCACCATCAGCCAGAACGAAACGATGCGTGCGGCGTTTCCTATTCGCGATCTCTACATTGCGGCCATCGATCAAGCAGAGCACTCGATCTTGCTCACCACCGCCTACTTCATCCCCGATCATATGCTCGTGAATGCCCTCAAGGAGGCGGTCAGCCGTGGCGTGGATGTGCGTGTGCTGGTTCCGTGGCAATCCAACCACGTGGTGGCGGACTGGATGGCCCATAGCTACTTTACGGACTGTCTGAAAAGTGGGATTCGTATTTTTGGATACCGCTACACGATGCTGCATGCAAAGACCTGTACCATCGATGGGCAGTGGTCGACCGTTGGAACGTGCAACCTTGATCGCTTGAGCCTGGTCGGCAACTATGAGATCAATCTCGCGGTGTACAGTACAGCGTTTGCCCAACACATGTCCGCGCTCTTCGCAGAAGATACAGCCGAGCGGTTTGAACTGACGATGGAGCAGTGGGAGAGTCGACGGTGGTCTAGGAAAGTGAGCGAGCACATTCTGGCTCCCTTGCGCTTCCTGATGTGAGTGTCACTGGTGAAGCTTCTTTCATCGAGCCCACGAACAATCAGCGCCTGCAAGAGGAACACATCAGCTACGTTTCTCCATACAGGAAGACAGTTCTACGCAAACCAAACCGATATCAGGTAACCAGGCATGAGAGACGAGTGCTGATGTGTTAGTATTGTTGAGGCAATCATGTATGCGGGGAAAAGAGAGCAATAGTGAGAGGACATAAGCGCACCTTGACGGTGCAAAAAGAGTATCAACTCGAGGAAAACGATCCTGAGACGGGGTATGAGTACATCGAAGGTCTTGTGTTTGCTCTGGCAGAGTGAACAGCGAATGACGAAATTCCAAACGTCTTCACTTATCGTTGGACTCTGTGCCTCCCGATGAGTTTGAATCGAAATACATTCTGTGTGAACGTCATGATGGTCTGGACTCTTTGAGGGCACTCCAACTGATAAACTGTCAAAAGAACTGTCATGTGAGCTCTCCTAGAGAAGGTAGTACCTGTTCAAGCAGGGCGAGGAGACGATACAGAGGCGATACCTTGCAGGTTGTGAGCAGGAATTCCCCCTTCGACACTCCTCTATCTGATCAGTTCCCAATTGGAGCAAGGCTTTTCATGCTGGATACCTTTCCCGATGTTGTACACTGCTTTATAATAAAAAAACACAGTAGTAGGACAACCCGTTTCAAGGAGATAGCTTGATGGACAGCCTGGAAGATACAATTGCCGTTCGTGCAGGAGAAAACTTTGATCTCGCAAAGGTCGAACAATACCTGCGCGACCACATCGAAGGTATAGGGGAAGGCACCCTACAGGTGCGCCAGTTTCCCTCAGGCGCCTCTAACCTGACCTACCTGCTACAGATCGGCAATTGGGAAGGCGTATTACGCCGACCTCCACTTGGGCCAGTGCCACCAAAGGCGCACGACATGAAACGCGAGTGTGGCCTCTTACAACACATCAACCCGGTCTTTCCACTTGCCCCAAAACCCTACATGTACTGCGACGATCCTACCGTCATTGGGGCGCCATTCTATGTGATGGAACGTCGCAAAGGCCTCGTTGTAGATAAATCTTTTCCGCCAGGCATAACACCAACACCCGATCTTTGCAAACACATCTCCAACACCGTGATCGGCACTCTGGTACAAATACATGCTATTGACTGGCAAGCAGCGGGGCTTGATACATTTGGTTATCCTCCCGGTTTTCTTGAACGCCAGGTAAATGGCTGGATTGAACGCTACCATCGCGCCAAAACAGACGAAATTCCTCATGTCGAAACTCTCACCAACTGGTTCATGTCGCACATCCCACAAAGTCCCGCGCCAACATTGATACACAACGACTTCAAGTTGAACAACATGATGCTTGATGAGCACGATCTCACTCGCGCCATTGCAGTATTTGATTGGGAGATGGCCACCATAGGTGATCCACTCTTCGACCTCGCCAGCTCTTTGAGCTACTGGGCAACCGCTGACGATCCTGAAGAATTGAAAACAACTCTCGAAACAGTGACCTGGCTACCTGGTTTTGTAAGTAGAGAGACCTTCATAGAAATCTATGCGCAAAAAAGTTCTCGTGACCTCTCCTCCATGGACTTTTACATGACATTCGCCTATTTCAAACTGGCAGTCATCCTTCAGCAGATTTATGTGCGCTGGAAACGCGGACAAACTCAGGATGAGCGTTTTGGCGCTTTCGGTGACCGTGTTCAAATGTTGATTGAGTACGCGGCGCAGTTGGCTGGGGTGTAGCGTTTATCTATCTGCTTATTTGTATTTTCGACAACCCGAAAGGTACTCAACATCGCCTCCAATTCATTTGCAATATGTGCTTAGGACCTAAACCATTGGTCGATCTGTTCGCGCGAGTCGAAGTATCCAGTCGGAAACTGCGCCGGTCCTTCAGGGGAAGGTTCAGTGTTGGGCGCTGTTCCCGGTGATAACAAAAACGCGAATTTTTTTACGCCAGCCCGGTTATAGCGCGGAATAATGTGCTCATCTCTCCATGGCCCCGTGTTCGCGCCTGGATGATGCTTAAATGCTAGCGTATCAATCACTATGAACTGAACACGGTGCTGCTCCGCAGAAATGGCAAAGCGCTCTAGCCATCCCATGTAGTCATCATCGGTCATGAACTCGGTTTCTGGGTACCAGCGTAGTTCGAGAATGTTCCTGGCGTCATCATATAACATTACGCCAAACCTGTCTTGAAATAGTTGTGTCTGCATGTTTCATTTCTCCTATCTTCAGCTTAAACTGGCTGCCAATGATTACTCTGCTCAGGCATAGCCATTAACATGCTGTATGATACGCGTCTACATACAACTATGCAAGTAGGGACAAAAATGATACTATGGATACAAAAGTATCATTTGATACCCGATTCGCCGTCGTTGCCCAAAGGAGAAATGAGATGAGCGCAGCACATCAGGATACACCAGCGCTTAAGCGATTTGGTTGTCCCGTTGATGGATTTCAACAGATAATGAGCGGAAAATATAAACTACGGATCATTTGGGATCTTCAAAATGGACCTCTCCGCTATGGAGAGATAAAGAAAGGCTTGTTACGCGGCACCAGCGGCTCCGGGGAAATTGCCCCGCGCGTGCTCAGTCGGGAACTGAAAGCTCTAGCCGCCCTTGGTCTTATAGAACGTACTGAATATCAGGTCGTTCCTCCAAAAGTGGAGTACACCTTGACTCCTGTGGGATACAGCATGCTGCCAATTATTGAGCAAATGTCCGAGTGGGGCACGCAGTACCTGCTTCGTGAGGATGTTCTCAAGACAGACGAAGGGTGACACTTTCCGTAGCTAAAAGAGGTTGAACCTGACATGCAAACCCAGGGAAGTGATATTATTGAAACTCCAGAGATTACCCCAAAACGGAGTCATCTTTTAGAAGTACTTGCCATTTTCACTCGCCTGGGTTTGACTTCTTTTGGCGGCCCAGTCGCTCATCTTGGCTACTTTCGTGAGGAGATCGTCATTCGCCGCAAATGGGTCGATGAACGTACGTATGGTGACCTGATTGGTCTGTGCCAGTTTTTGCCTGGGCCAGCTAGTAGTCAAGCAGGCATCTCGCTAGGCATCATGCGTGCTGGTCTGTTGGGTGGGCTGATGGCATGGGTAGGATTTACATTACCATCAGCCATTCTTCTTACACTCTTTGCCTATTGGACAAGCGTTTTACGCACTGTCATTGCTTCTGGAATCCTTCATGGGTTGATGGTAGTGGCAGTCGCAGTTGTGGCACAGGCAGTATGGGGCATGGCAAGAACACACTGTCCCGATCGATCACGTGCCACAATCGCGATACTGGCAGCAATTGCAACGTTGCTGTTACCCGCAGGCATAGTCCAGGTTGCTATTATCGCGACAGCCGGGCTTATTGGCTGGTTCTTGTTTAAGAACAGTGACATCACCATTATACCAACCTCTTCTGCGCTACGTTCATTGATACCACGCGCTCTTGCTATCGCAAGCCTGGCGCTCTTTACAGTATTGTTAGTGCTATTTCTCCTGCCCAATCTTTTTTACCAGCTTCATGCACTGGTCTTATTTGCTAGTTTCTACCGCAGCGGTGCTCTGGTTTTTGGCGGCGGACACGTTGTCTTACCACTGTTACAGGCGGCAGTTGTTTTACCAGGATGGGTGACAGAGACACAATTCCTCACAGGATATAGCGCTGCGCAGGCTGTCCCTGGTCCCCTATTTACGTTCTCTGCTTACCTGGGAGCTATCGAAACGCCATCTCCCAATGGTTGGGTCGGGGCAATCATCGCGCTGCTAGGAATTTATCTCCCCTCGTTCCTGCTGCTGATAGGTATACTGCCATTCTGGAACTCGCTGCGTAACCAGTCTACATTCCAGGCAGCATTACGTGGCATTAACGCTGCTGTGGTTGGTTTGCTACTGGCTGCTCTCTACCAACCTGTATGGACCAGCACAATCAAGAACGCCTATGATTTTCTGTTCGCATTGGCAGCCTTTGGTTTGCTCGTCATTTGGAAACTTCCTCCCTGGCTAGTTGTATTACTGGCAGCGCTTGTAGGCGGGCTTTTGAGCCTGCTGTAAATTAGTGGATTACAACAAAAATCAAGGGGCAGAATGTTTGGTCGCGTAGCGGCGGGAGCGGTGTTGGGTTGGGTGGGGACGCTTGCGTCGCCCATGGATGGGATGTCTTCCCGACCTCTAGAATAGGTCTCCTCCCGATGCAATATAGCACCGAGCATCAAAGAAAGGAGTGGTAGCAGTCGAAACGAATGTATCAAAGGAGATGATATGAAATCCACGTTCGAGCAATGCTGTCAGGCACGGATGAGGACCAGGTACATCAATATGTATCTCTACCGCTCGTTGCATAGCCCAGTGTATCGCAGCTAGCACACAAGCAGTCGCATTTTCTGGAGTATCGGCCCCCATCGGTCCAAGTGTACACAATTGTGGATTCGAGTGCGCTTCTGCACCGAAACGCACATATCCATAGCCTACGGCCTGCCCTCGTAGTCGAAACCATATCGGAACAGCTTGTTCTTCACGTACCCAAAACTGTAGATCTTCAGGTCGCGGACGCCCGCAGGTATGTGCATCCCAATGTAGCAATTCCGGATCTGAAGAATCAGCCTCGATGATCTCCATATCGGGAGCCAGAGACAATGTATGAGTTGGCTTATCCAGTCGTAATGCAAAATGTGGCCACAATGGGCGCATCCCTGCACGAATATAGAGCGCAAGGGCGCGTGGATCGTTCGAACTCAAGGTGCAATGAATCAGGTTATCCTGCGGTAAAACGGTTTGGAGGAGCGTCTTGCCCAGCTTGCCAGACTGGTAAGATGGCAAGACAAACAAATCGGTCAGAAAGGAGATATTTCCGCGGGTAATGGCGCCAGCAAATGCGAGTATCTTGCTATCCTCTTCCGCAACATAGAGCATTCCAGTCTGAAGGACGTGACCCAAGTAAGGTGGAATATCGCCAGGCATAGGCAATTGAGGGTTATCGAGCAATTGATTCTGATAAAGCACCTCGAAGACCGATTGCAGTTCGGCCTCTTCTGCTGGACGAAAATTAGTCACGTCCTCACATCCTTATTGCTTGATTCAGGCTGTCTGTGATGTCTTGGCTAATACATCAATCTCATAAGGATATGGAGAAACGTGATAATGCTGCTTCTCTGTCCCCTCAACCGTCACTTCGACAGGTGCAACTGGTGCCGCATCTGTTTCGGTCGGAAACCAGAAGCGTCCAATCTTGACCACGATAAACAGTCCATAGATATCGCCCACGGCTGTAAACGTGTCGTCTGATTCTCCTCTATACGGTTCAATACTGAACCTATCTTTGAACTCGGCAACTTGAGCCAGCACGTTATCGACAGCCAGCCCGATCTCGCTGATACGGAGCACAGAATGCTCGTCGAAACCATCAGGTGTGCTATCTGGCAAATCGTGATGTGCGATAAACTCCAGAATGTTGCCAGCTGCATCATAAAAGTAGAGATTACTGACATTCCAGCTATCACCGTGAAACTCGTCCTGACCGTTTAAGCTTAGCAATGGAACGGGAGGCGTACGCGCCATCAACCACTCTTTCGCGTGTGCCAGCTTGTTGCTCGGAATGCTGAAAGCGAAGTGATAGAGTAACCCTTCCTGCTCTGTCCTATGAAAATGAAGACGCGTTGCTCCTGCCTGGATGGTAAACAAGGTGACCGTCTCTGTTACGAGAGGCAATCCGAGTGTCCTTGTATAGAATAGTAGCTGGGCATCGAGATCCTTTGTATAGAGGTGAAGTTCTGTAATTCGCATTGGTTATTTTCCTCCAATGGATATCGGATATGCTATATAGTGCCCTCTCGGCACGCTTCTTATTATTGTGTTCCACAGTCTTGAAACAATTATATTCCATCCCGAGAACGAATGAAGGGATTGGTGGGAAGCACGCTCATTGGCACTGATCAGGCAGTGAAGCATGTATTGGCTGGATTGAGCCATATAGAGGCCGCCGAGACGCTCATCTCATACAGAAAACAGTGACATCAACTCACAGCCACGTTATGTTGCGCAAATCAGACTTTCGACACTTTATGCTACAATTTACTACATTGTATGCTTGATATAAGGTGACTTTTGATCTTAAGTAACGGCCATATCATGCTTCGCAAACGCAGTCACTTTTCAGAGAAAAGCACAATAGCTGCCTTATCAGAAGCAAACGAACGAATGTCACTCCAGCCAAAATCAACAATTTGAAGGTGGTTCTGTAGTCGTGCTTCATGACCTAGATGGTCTGGGAATCACATTGCAACAAGGATAGCCAACCGATGAATGATGTCGACACCTACATCGATTCGCTCGATGAATCACACAAATCGTCTCTCCAACAGCTCCGGCGAATAATTTTAGAAACTGTTCCAGGAGCCGAGGAGACAATCCAATACAACATGCCCTACTACACCTATCACGGAATGCTCTGTGCATTTGCCTCACAGAAACACTACATGAGCTTTTACCTCCTCGATGGTGAAATCGTGGAGAAAAACCGCCATTTACTTGCCGGACTCAGTGTAGGAAAGGGATGCATCCGTTTCAAAGATATCAACAAGTTACCCGAACCAACAATTCGCGCAATGCTTCAAGAGGCAGCGCTATCCAATGAAGCTCATCCAAATGACCACTGTTAGTATTCGATTACATCATCGTCCAGCCCACCGTTGCAAGTTGCACATTCGTGATGGAAGGCATGACGGCAGCATTGGCCCTACCAGGAGCGGGCCAATTTGTTGATATGGTCGGGTGAGCAATATGAGAAGCTACACTGGTATGGACGTTGCGAGCGCTTGCGCGAAGTTGTGGCGCTGCTACAATAAAGAAGCCTACAAAACAAACAGCAAGGATTGAGGTCACGACATGAGTGAGGCGAGTAATCTGCATTGATTTCCTTCCTTTGCAACACATTCTCCTTCCTGGTAGGGGAATGGTCTAACACCTTGAGGGGTGTCGGTTCACCTTCAAGGTTAGAATCGACTCTGATCAATTGAGTAAACGTTGGAGGAGGAGCTTTTCAGGAGATATATATGGTTGGGCTAAAAAATACCGCTCAAAATGAGCGCTATGTGAGCGGTATTTTCGGCAATTAGTAGAAATTGTTATGTAATTAATCGAAATGATAACCTTTCAAACACTCCTCGATATAAAAGACCTAATAGCCGTCATTACCGACGGTTTTTCAGCTTTTAGTGGCGTATAGAAACCAGGGTCATAATTAAACGGGATCAAGCTATGTCACAAACTCACGTTGAGCGGTGTCTTATAGATGTCATGCATGGCATAGGAAACACTTGAAAGAATAACATTTTAGTCGTGATGAATGAAAACAAGTAAGCTCATCGCATCCTGGTTGATACAATCCAATCCTTACTTTTCGTCATGGTTTTTCCGTTAAGCTGGCAGAAATTCAGTATAAGATATCTTCATGTTACTCTCTATTAGCAGAAGAGGCAGTCAGACCTATTAACCACTTTTTTCAGAATGTAGAAACGTATCTACGTGGTATGTTACAAACGTGAATACATCAGGACAAAACACTCTTCATTCGCTACATAAAAGGATATCGAAAATATGGCGGAAAAATTACGCTTTGGCATCGTTGGATGTGGTGTAATTGGTCCTGTCCACGCGGAGGCCATTGCCAGCTTACCAGATGCACAGCTTGTCTCTGTGGTCGATCTCAATCCTGAGAAAGCACAAAAACTAGCAAGTCAGTACGGGGCTACCCCCTATACACATCTGCAGCACATGCTGGAGAGCGAGCGAGTGGATGTTGTCATCATCTGCACACCAAGCGGGTTACACGGAGAACTTGCCTGCCAGGTTATGCGTTCTGGGCGACATGTAATTGTCGAGAAACCGTTGGAGATTACTCGCGAGGCGATTGACGAGATGTTGCGTGTACAGCAAGAAATAGGGGTGAAACTTGCAGTCATTAGCCAGCATCGCTTCGATCCGGCATCACGCCAGGTGCACAACCTGGTTGAGGAAAAGGCCTTTGGCAGGCTGGTCCTTGGCAATGCAATTGTGCCCTGGTGGAGATCACAGGAGTATTACGACAGTGGCGACTGGCGTGGTACCTGGAAACTTGATGGTGGAGGAGTGTTGATGAACCAGTCAATCCATTCGATTGATTTGCTACAATGGCTAATGGGACCAGTAAAAAGCGTTTTTGGGTTTACCGGTACGCTGGCGCATCGCATGGAGACAGAAGATGTGGCTGTTGCCGTCTTGCGCTTTGCCAATGGCGCCCTCGGCACTATTGCTGCAACAACGAGTGCTTATCCTGGTGTTACTACCCGCATAGAGATTTTTGGCGATAAAGGCTCTGCGGTAATCGAGAACGATAGCTTGTCTTATCTTCACCTGGCACGCGATGACAAGGAGTCCATTAGCGCTTATGGGGTTGCTACACAAGAACATAATAAACGTGAAGATTCTGGATCCACGTCACAGAATCCCGCTTCTCTATCAGCCGGTAGTCATGCCCTACAGATCGCTGATATGATTCGTGCAATTCGTGAGGATGGGATGCCACTGGTTGATGGTTATGCAGCACGACATCCCGTCGATATTATTCTGAGCATTTATGAATCTGCGCATATACATAAAGAGGTGGAGATATCATGATCCGCCTATCCGCCTTTGCTGACGAGACCTCAGCCGATTTGAACGAACAGATTGCAGCAATACGAAGTGAAAATATCCACTTTATTGACTTGCGTAGTGTTTGGGATACAAACGTGCTTGATCTGACTGATCAACAAGTATCGGAGATCAAGCAAAGGCTGGATGCACAGGATATCGGAGTTTCAGCTATTGCCTCCCCCATTGGTAAAATACCTATCGATGCTCCTTTTGATGAACACCTGCAGCGTTTCCGGCGAGCAATCGCGCTGGCTCAATTCTTTCACACTCCTTTTATTCGCATCTTTTCTTTCTATCCACCAGTTGCAGAGGGTGAGGCAAAGGGCGGGAAAGGGATTGTTGATCCTGCCATCTGGAGGAACGAGGTACTCAGGCGGTTACGTGAATTGACCATAGTAGCTCGCAATGCAAATCTTACCTTGCTTCATGAAAACGAAAAAGATATCTATGGCTATACCATTGCTCGCTGCATTGATCTGCTGCAAAACATCAACGATCCACACTTTCAAGCCATTTTCGATCCTGCTAATTTCATCCAGTGCGAACAAACACCTTATCCTGATGCTTACCAGGAATTGCGTCCCTGGTTGCGGTACATGCATGTGAAAGATGCGCTTGCAGATGGCACGGTTGTGGCTGCGGGTGAGGGTATGGCGCGATGGCTTGAAATCTTACAGCAATTGCAGACAGATGGCTACGATGGCTTCTTCTCGTTAGAACCTCACCTTGCTATTGCCGGGCAATACCAGGGGTTTAGCGGACCAGAACTTTTTCACAAGGCTTCGCAATCCTTTCAACGACTACTACAGTCAATCGATTGGGAATATGAATAGTTGGTCTCCCTCTGCATTCATCCCCACCAGAACGAAACAGCGATTATACTGTATAAACCGATCAAAGCTATCCCTTCGAGCCAGGTCGATTCGCCGTCATAGATGATCACTGTACTTAAAATGGCAGCGAGGGCTAATGAAGCCACGAGAAGTGGTGCCATCACGAGCGTCAAATGGGTTCCACCTAATATAAAGCTGAGTAGAACCAGCACTGGTGTTAATCCCAGAGCGACCTGAAGCGAACTGTTGAGAATGACGCTGATAGCAAATTCAGATTGATTACGGGCTGCGAATTGGATACCAACAACATTCTCTACCGCATTTCCAGCAAGAGCCACAATAACAAGCCCAGTAAAGGCCTGGGAGATATGCAGTATCGAGATAGCTGGTGTTAAAGCTGACACGAACCAATCAGAAACGAATGCTGAACCTACACCTGCGATTACCAGAATCACTATCGCAAACCAGATTGGCCAGGGATTCACCAAAGTGGATTCCTCTTCCGGTAGTTTTTCAGGACCGCCCTGAAGAGAGAAGGGAATGCTGGCGATAAATACGATGAGAAGGATTATAGCACAGGCAATACTCAATCCATCTTCATGCCCGGCTGCGGGAGTATGCAGGCCAGAAGTGAGTGTGGGTATAATCAACGCCGCTACTGCCAGCAATGTAAGATTGGCTATCATACGTGGCGCTTGCGCGGGGAAATGCTGGGTTCCATGTCGCAGACCCCCCACTAAGAATGCTAGTCCCAACACGAATAGACTATTTCCCAGGATTGAACCGACAATAGCAGACTGTACGACTTCAATCAATCCAGCCCGTAAAGCAAAAATACCCACAAAGAGTTCAGGCAAATTGCCCAGTGCAGATTGCAAAACACCTGTTGCGCCTGATCCCAGGCGCTCACCAACCTGTTCTGTTGCCTGGCCAACAAGTGCTGCAAGGAGCGCCAGCGCTCCTGCCGACACGACGAAGATGAGAACAGCATTCGCTTGAAATAACGTGAGCAAGCCGGCTAATACACTGAAGAATAGTGATCCGGCAATTATCAACCATCCGCTTCGGCTCAAAGGGATATGTATATTCCCTAACGCACTACGAGACACCCACTCTACTCCTATCGAAGTTAAAAGCCTACAAGATAGCATCGGATACTTTCGATGTGTTACCTGAGAAGCCCTTGCTCAGGCATGTTGCGGATATTATACTACATACCTGAATTTCGCCTTTATAGCGGAAGGATACGACCAGTAGCCAAGGGCTTATCAACTGCTTCGCGTAAAATAATTACGATTGCTACATTCGATACAACCGCGACAACCGCAACAACTGCGACAACTGCGACAAACGCCACAAACACTATATACCCTTGATTGCTTTTTCAATGGCAAGCTTCTCTACCCTCGCATCTGTAGCAAGATGTATACTGTTCTCATGCACGTCATGTGAAAGTAAAGGAGCGCAGACATGAAATTCGGTGTTTTTCTCCCGATCTCCGGCAGGGCCACAGGTCCCGATACTCTTATGGAGGCTGCACGCAGCGCCGAAGCGCTAGGCTTTGATGCAGTCTGGTCAGCCGATCGCGTAGTTACGCCATGGCAAATCAATACACGTTATCCCTACAGCGAGGACCACGAATTTATTGTCCCTCCTGATAAACCTTTCCTGGACTCGTTCACCTGCCTGGCTTTCCTTGCTGGTTGTACAGAGAAAATCACTCTTGGTATCAGTGTGCTTGTGCTACCTTATCGACATCCATTGTATTGGACACGCGTGGCCGCCTCTATAGAAAGACTCTCCAGGGGTCGATTGATCATGGGAGTTGGCGTTGGCTGGATGGAAGAAGAATTCGCTGCGCTTGGAGTCTCATTCAAGGATCGTGGGCAGATGACTGATGAGCAGCTAGAAATCGTCTCACGTTTGTGGACAGAAGAGCACATCAGCTTCAAAGGTCAATTCTATAATTTCCAGGATGTGGCATTCTATCCAAAGCCAATTCAGCAGCCTCGCATCCCAATTTGGGTTGGTGGTGAAGGCGTTCATTCTCACAGGCGTACGGCCAAATATGGAGATGCGTGGTTTCCCTATTTCGTTGAAATCTCTCCCAGTGAACTGAGGGCTGGATATGATAACGTTCAACGCCTGGCTACCGAAGCTGGACGCGACCCTGAGCAAATAATCTTTACCTGCTGTCGCCAAATCGAGGTGACGCGTGAGCCAGTCTCACAAGATGAACGCCACTTGCGCGGTACTCCTGAGCAACTGGTAGAAGCGCTCAACGCATACCTTGAGATCGGTGTAGCTCATCTCGCCCTGCAATTCATGGTTCCCCGTTGGCCTGATCGGGTTGAGCAGATCGAACGCTTCGCGCTCGAAGTGATGCCACACTTCAGGGATTGAGGTGTTTCTAAATATCACACCCATCCAATAAGCCGTCGCGCAATCTCAACCCCATGTTCAAGTGCGAGATGAACACGCCCACCAACGAATGCATCGCCACAAAAGGCCAGTCCCGCAGGCATTGTATGCGCATTCAGTTGTTCAGCATCCGCCTTTTGAGTTAGCAATGCATATTTCCAGCGATAGATATCAAAAAAGAAAGGCTTATCCAGCGGTTCCTCGAGGAGGGTTGTGATGCGATCAGCCACATCACTGATTATCTCCGTGTCGGACATGTGCCAATTGTCCTGGCTATACTGAGGTGCCATCTGCGCGATTAACATGCCAGCGCCTTCGGGTACACGCTCTGAGGCTTTTTCATGTTCCCAGGCTAGCCACGAAATAGCGTGTGCTTTATCTGTGTTAACAAGCGCATAATAAGGACGCGTTTGGGGAATTGGTCGATAACCCAGCATAACCGAGATGAGTGGATTATATTTTGCCGATTCCAGCAATGTACAGATTTCTTCCTGTTGTCTAGCTTGTATCTGGCTATTCTTGACGAGTTCAGCAGCCTCAGTTGCTGGGATCGTAATCAATACGCGATCAAATTCACCGATATATTGCCCTCGATGAGCGAAGAGTTTCCAACCTGTTATGCCTGATAGTAGGGAATCAATGCGAGTCTGTAGCCGAATATCCAGGCCTTTAGCCATACGTTTTGCCAGAGCATGTAAACCACTGCGATAGTTCCACTTTGGCTCCGCATTCTGAATTGGATCACCTTCCTGAGTGTGACCATTCCGATCAAAGATCCAGACAGGTTTAGCAATATCGATCAAATCAGCCAGTTGGAAACGATCTGTAATCAAGCTGATACTTATCGGGCTGCCACGCTTGATATATTGGGCGCCATAGTCGTAGGTAAATCCTTGTTGTTCCCTGGTTGCAGCTCTACCTCCAACTTCCTGGCTTTGTTCAAATATCGTCACAGCATAACCTGCATCGCGGAGTTCGTGTGCAGCAGCAAGCCCACTGCATCCTGCGCCTATAATCGCAATTGATGGCATCTTTCTACTCCATCCTAACACTCCTGTGTAACGTATTGATTACCTGACTTTATCTAGCTGCTCAGTCAGCCAGGTTGTCACATCACTCAAGCTCTCCTGACTTACTTCATGCCCCATCGGGTACTCGTGATATGTTAGATCCACCGGGAGTGATGAGAGTAACTCGCGGCTGGCATGACCATGCGTGATGGGAAGAACCATATCAGCGGTACCATGAACGACCAGGAAAGGAAAACCGCTAAGTTCCTCGTTAGAGGCGATCAGAGGCTGTATTTCTGGTAGTATGCGTCCGCTCATCAGCACCGCACCAGCAACGAGTTCTGGCTGGGTAAGCGCAACACTGGCGCTCATGATGGCTCCTTGACTGAAGCCCATCAAGTAGACTTGCTTTGGATCAGCGTCATAAGCTGTAACAGCCTCTTTGAGAAAAGTAATCAACGTTTTGCGGCTAGCTTCTGCCTGTTCCGGATTAATGACTGGTCCTTGCGGAGTGAAATCGGCCTCAAACCAGGTATAACTTCCTGGTCCCAGTGTGTTCGGCGCACGTAGACTGATGATCAGAAACCGCTTGTCTAGAAATGGCGCTAACCCGTACAGGTCATGCTCGTTGCTACCGATACCGTGAAGAAGAAGCAAAAGTGGTGGAGTACCTGCCTCAATTATCGGTTGGCGAACCAGGTGTATGAGTGGGAGAGTTTTCATTCAACTACCTCGTTCTGTTGTTGTGCGAAAGCTGATTGTTGCGTAGCCTTCGTCTGTCCACCTACAGCCCAATGCTCTGGCGGCAACTCATAGAGTAGCACGCGTACTTGGTCAAGGTCTACTCCAAGCGTAGTAACGACCGCATCCGTAACGCGAGCAATCAGCTCATTTTTCACTGCGGGGGTCCTACCCTGGAGTAGCTCAATGCGAACAATCGGCATGGTAACACTTATCCTCCTAATAATATATACTAATGAATGGGCCGTTCCCATTATGCCCTATTTTGCAATCTCTCTCTCGTCTAAGTGAGTGTACCAACCACTGACAAAAGTCTACCACAGTTCCTCTACTCTCATTATAGAAAGAATTTCATGGAAGCACAGCAACATTCGCTCTTAAAAAATCGCAACTTCATGCTTCTCTGGAGTGGACAACTGATATCGTCGATGGGAACCACAATAACGACCATTGCTTTACCTCTCATCGTATTAGCATTAACAGGTTCTGCTTTTCAAGCGGGCAGCATTGCCGCGATAAGAGGAGCAGTATACGCTCTCTGGGCAATACCAGCAGGTGCGCTTATTGATAGATGGAATCGTAAAACAGTGATGGTGATTGCCAATCTCGGAAGCGGATTAGCAATTGGGAGTATTTATGTTGCTTTGCTTCTTAAGCATTTAACCATTCCTCAGTTGTACCTTGTGGGTGCGATAGAAGGTTCCTTTTTCGTTTTTGCAAGCCTTGCGCGTTTTACTGCCTTTCCCCGTGTCGTCACAAAAGAGCAATTTCCGGCAGCAGTTGCTCAAACTTCTATTGCTGATAATGTTGCCGTCCTGATAGGTCCGCCATTGGGTGGATTACTCTTCCAGACTGTTGGCGCAGCTTTTGCATTCCTGGCAGACTCATTCTCCTACTTCGTAAATGCAATATCAATCTTTTTTATCAACGTCCCACTTCAATTGGAGAGGCCAACGTCGAAGAAAGACTTCCATAAAGAGGTGATCGAAGGAGTGCTATTTTTATGGAGACAGCCAATGCTCCGCTTTCTCAATCTCTTATCAGCCGGACGTTCCATGCTTGAATCTGGCTTATTCCTTCTGATTATCGTTGTTGCGAAAGAACATAACGCATCACCATTGATCATTGGAAGTATTTTTGCTATTGGAGCGATCGGAGGAATCATTGGTGCATCATTAGCAAGTCCTATCCATAAAAGATTCAGTTTCGGCACTTTACTAAAAACGGCATCTATGCTGAATTTTCTCGTATTTACGCTGTATGCTTTCGCATTAAATGATCTTTCCCTGGCATTCATTACCGCTGCACTTTTTGCGATCTTTCCTATTTTTGATATCACTAATGCCACTTATACTGTTTCTGTAGTACCAGATGCAATCAGAGGGAGAATACTCAGTTTAACGCGTCTGGTCAGGAAAGGTGCAGATTCTCTGGGTTTTTTTGTAACGGGCATTTTACTTCATGGTGTCGGAAGCTCAAGCACAATCGTAATTTTTTCATGTCTACTGCTTGTTCTTGCTCTCGCGGTAATTTTTTATCAGCCGTTACGCAAAATATAATAGGTTTATTCCGGTTGATGTTACCATCAGCATACCATCAACCAGATTGATGAAGCTGTTCCCCAGAAGCCAGATAGAAGAACCCCATCCAGAACTGCTTCCGCGTTACATGGACAAGATGCCGGTCCATCGTTCTCTTGATCGTCTGCCAAGGACGTCGTTGGATTACGTCCGCCGTGATGCCATACGAGGGTAAGAAGAAAAGCAGGTGTCGCCACCACAGCGGCCATCCGTTGGGCCAGGCCATGTCTAGCACAACCCACTGTCGTCCAGGCGCTAACGCCCGGCATCCGTTCTGGATAACACGCTCACAATCCGGGACAAATGTGAGGGCAAACGTAGAGATAATGCTATCCACCTGGGTTGGGAACACGTATTGGGTTGCATCACTTTGCACGAGTTCAACATTCTTCCAGCCATGTTCAGCTACGCGTTGCCGAGCCTGGTCGAGCATCGCGTCAGTCAGGTCAACGCCAATAATCCTGCCCTCTGGGCCGATAGCTTCCTGCAAGAGCGCGAAATTGAGTCCAGTCCCACAGCCAATATCAACCACAAGGTCGCCACGCTCCAGCTTTAGCAGCTTGACAGCTTCTTTTCTCCAGGTTTCCAGTGAACTGATGCCGCTAGCGTCATAACTTTTCGCCCGTTGACGATAGATGTCAACGATAGGTGTTTGATTTCCAGGCAAGTTAGTCACTCTACTCTCTCTCCCATAAGCTTGTGTGTTGATAGATGAGTCTGGTCAAATTATCATACAAACAGTGATGATTTGACCAGACTGAAGAAAATGTGTCCTTGATAGTTTATCATTGAATGCGCATAGCACCAACCGGAGTAAACCTTCATTTCTATTACACAAAGGTATCGAAATTAATCTGGTGTATACTGTTAAGGTGGATTAGAGCATCCGCTTCATGCTGGAACTATCAATATGCTTGAAAGGAAGGATAAAATGACAACTACGACTGAGAACCTGGCCAGAGAACAACTAGCTCAGGCGGCACACGTGCTATTTCAGTCAGGTGTTATGTCGCACAGTGGACATGGCAATATGAGTTTCAGATTACCCGAAACTGAACATATGCTACTGACTTCCGGAGGCACCATCTCCAACCTGACACCAGAGCAATTGACAGTGGTCACCTTCGATGGCGAAGTGATAGCAGGAATGCTTGAGCCAGTCACGCGGGAGATCGTTGGTATGCATTCTTGTGTCTATCGTGCGCGAAGCGATGTGAACGCCGTCATTCACACTCATTCGCCACACGTTACAAGTTTTGCTCTTGCCCACAAACCCTTGCCTTGTGCTTACGAAGCACTACTTCGTTTCGGTGTCACCGAAGATATTCCAGTTGCTGATTGGGCGCCACGTGGATCACAGGAATCAGTTGCCAACATTGTGCAGCAGCTTGAGCAACATCCAACAGTTCCAGCAGTGCTTTTGGGAAATCACGGTCTGCTGGCTTTTGGCCATGATGCACTTTACGCAGCCATGGTTATCATTTCGATGGAGGAGGCAGCCGAACTAACACTGGATGCACGCACACTTGGAGGAGAGAAGCCCTTCCCTGCCGATGCGCTCGAACGGGAACGCAAGCACATGCGGCAGTTCGGCTCACATCGCTAGAGATTTGTGATGACTCGTTCAAGCGGGCATCTCATGATCAAAGCAATAGTATACTGTTTGGTAGGGTTCCCTGAACGCTACTACATCGTTAACCACCTCTTCGGGCGCTTCCTGTTCGACAAGAACACGGGCCATGAAATCTGCTATAGTTTCCATTTCCTGTTCTTTCATCCCCAGTCGTGTGATTTCAGTGGTTCCAATACGTAGTCCGCCCGGGTGGTTCCAATCTTCTGGCTTATCGGCGGGGATCAAATTTTTGTTAGTGATTATGTTAGCTCTTGCTAATCGCTGTGCAACCTCCAACCCACCACCAAACTGGCGCACATCAGCAATGACTTGATGCGTGGTCGTATAACCCTTGTGCGCTCCAAGAATAGTAATACCGCGGCGAGTCAATGCTGCACCTAGCGCCTGGGCATTGTGTACAATCTGAGCCATGTATATCTGTCCGAAGGCGATCATTTCGGCAGCAGATACTGCGAGAGCCGCCACCCTATTGACCTGGTGTGTAGCTGCCAATATTGGGAAAATCGCATCCGTAATTGGAACGGTCAGATTCTGATCATCCCAGACGATGACCCCACTTTGCGGACCACTGAACGTCTTCCCTGCTGAGCCTGTCATGACTGCGGCACCTTCATGCAGTGGATCTTGAAACTGACCGCCGGCTATCAAACCCAATTGGTGTGCTCCGTCGAAGAAGATACGTCCACCCCATTCAGCAACGATATCGTTGATTGCCTTGAGAGGGAAAGGAAACAACGTCATTGAGGCTCCCAGTGCGACTACTTTGGGCCGAACCAAAGGAGCTACCCTGCGAAAGAGATCAAGGTCTACTACGAGTTCGACTGGATCGAAAGGGATATCTACGATTTTTAAGCCACGCACTCCTGCCGGTCCGTCGACGCGGTTGCTAGAATGACCTCCGAAAGGTTGAGTCAGGCTCATAATGATGTCACCAGGCTCAGTCAATGCTGTATAGACCGCCATATTGCCAATCATACTCGCAACCAGCCGGTGGTCAGCATACCTTGAACGAAATGCTTTCTTCAAAAGCTCAATGCATAATGCCTCGATCTCATCAATGTGCTGCGTGCCAGCAAACCAACGGTTTATCGGGCCAATATGTCCCTCAGCAGCACGGGTGCCTACCTCAGCCGAAAGCAATCCTCTGACCGTCGGGCTGGTCAGCGCTTCTGGGGCTAAGAGATTTAAACATCGTTTTCCACGCCACTCTTCGTTGCGGATGACAGCAGCAAGGACGGCCTCTTGCATCTCCTGGGGGGAACGACAAGCATCGATAACGGCCTTTGCATGAGAAAGAATAGCCTTGTCGTGTACTTCTAACTGATTGGTTGAATCATAGACTTCTAGCATGAGATAATCTCCTTTCGTTTTCGCTGGTGAACATTTGTGATATCTCGCTCACTGAGAGATAATGCACATTAACAAAATAATCTGAACATCAGTAGGTGCCGATGTATCGCGCACGCCGTCGATTTATCGGCCCTCGGTAGGTTTCCTGATATCCCAATTAAAAAGTTTATCTGCATTATCTGCCTTTCTGCGTGGATTCTTCAAACCCGTTGTTAGTTTGGTGTTCACTTCCCGCACCACTCTAGGCGCTAACATTCCCTTGTACTCCAGCAAAAAAGCTCGCACGGAATCTGGATCGCGTCTGCTTAGTTCACGTAACGACCATGAGATTGCTTTCACCACCATATCATCACGATCACTAACTAGAATACGGCAGACTTCGAGAGTACGTGTTGTATCTCCACTTCCACCACGAGCTTTGTTATTGAGCGCAACTGTACACACAATTGCTGCTCGCCGCCACCAGCGATCTTCGGAACACGCCCAACGATGAATCAACTCATCAGGTACCTGGAATTCACGCCACGCGGGTCCTGCCAGATAGCAAGCGAATGTATCCACATCCCCCCAACTGGAGATACCTTGCCCAAGAAGTTCTAGCTCTTTTTCACCAAGACTACGCAATGCGGCTTTATGATAAGAAACAAGTTCATAAGCCACGAAGCGATACTCAAAACCAGGTCGATCAAGATGCAATAAACGTAGTGAAAGCCGCTTAGAAAACTCCTTGCGCACACTCCTCACACTCTCTGCCTTCAGGTTCGGAAGCGCACGGATGCGAGAATCAATCTCGTCCACAAGTTCATCGATTTCAATCAATTCGGTTTGAGCCATATGTATCCCAATATTTGGCGAGAGGAATCAGTCCAATAAGAGCCAACCTCCGATTACAACATTTACTTTTGATGATGCTGATGTAACCCATACCGCTCATCATGTACAGTATCAGCTAGTGACTTACGCGCTTGTGCAGGCTTTGGACGAGCGCGTCGCGCCTCTTCATCAGGATAACCCAACGAGATTGCAGTGCGTACCAACCGTTCTTGTGGAATCCCCAAGATGGCTTTGGCATCAGTCATTCCACTTCTCCTAAACCAGCCGATAGACGAACCAACTCCATACGCGGCAGATGCAAGCATAATGCGCTCACTTAACCTTCCCTCGTCGTATGTCTCGTGCTCAACTTGTCCTTGTTCACCCGCCATTACCAGCACAATTCCTACCGATGCACCAGCGAGGTGTGAAGCAAAACCTTCAACCTTAGACAAGACACGCAGCGTTTCCTTATTGCGTATCACTATGAACTCCCAGGGTTGCCTATTACTTGCGCTTCCTGACCAACGCGCAACCTCAAGCACAGCGTTCACAATCTCTTGTGGAATTGGATCCGGGCGGAACTGGCGGACGGCACGCAGACGTTTAAGAAAGTTTATTAGATTTTGGGCATTTTCATCTCGTATAGGCTCTGACACGATCTATTTGTTCCTTCCAAAGTACCTGTATTTTTACGAATAAGGCGTAGTCCAGATTACTTATCACACGAACATAACCAATACGGCTTTTTCAAGTATGACATGTAGGGCAACGAAGTAGCAAGCAGTGGCGTACTTTTGAAAGTCTGGGTAGCCTACACCCTTATCAGCTCTTCCAACCACGGCACACTCTCATGTTTCCTCCTCCACCATACATCCTCCCAGATATAATGGACAGCCAACTGCTTGTACTCTCTATATTTCTCGAAATAGTTCAGCAATTGCTCGACCGGCACAGGTTCTTCAGGGTCCGTGTCAAAAAACAGCTTCGAGTAGATTTTCTGCTCCCAGGGAGAGATATGATCGAAAAAGTCCCAGTGATGAAAAACATCAAACAGTAAGTACCACACGGTCGCGGGACCAACGCCATACAACTGCAATAACGCTTTCCTTTGCGTTTGCCTGTCTTTGCCTCTTAACTCATACTCATCAATCAACCCCTGAGCAAACTGATCGTCAATCTTCTTGATCGACCTGGCTCTATACCCCACTTTTAAGGCTCTCAACTCCTCTTCCGTCACGTGCTGCAGCCCACCCGGCTCCCAAAAACACCACAGCTGCTTGCCATCAAATTCGAGCCACTTCCCAAAATGCTCCAGCATGGCCTGAAACATCTGCATAGAACGCCGCATTGTCGCGTTTTGTAGAACGATGCCAATCACCAAATACTCATACAGCGAACTGGGATGCCCTGGTCTCATCCCTCTCCATCGCCTGGTAATCGGGCCGAGCACCGGGTCATCCGCGAAAGACCTATAGAATGCCGACAAATCTACATCCAGGTTATACCTGTAGCGGATCTCACCCACCAGCATATTGATAAACGCGTCATCCAGCACATGCTGGTAATACATTTCTAACAGTATTCTCGGCTCCTCAGCCACACTATGACGCATAAACTTCAAGCCGAGCTGCTTCCCCTGCCAGTTCCATGTCTGCCACCTGATACCCGGTTCCCAATAATTGTCCCCCGAAGTAAAATGGTCCGGTTTATGGAAAGTAGCATCAAAATCAAACGGTACCGTGGGCACAATTTCTATGATGCCAATCTTGTCTAGCTTCATTTGGAATCACACCTTTGAGAAACTTTCTCATAATGTAATGCATAGTCAGGACCCCTCACCGCCTGCGGCGAGGAAGTAAAATTCTCTCTAAATAGTTACATATATTACAAGAAGCGACCGAAATGTAGCAAACCGGTTATAAGGACTGATTGCCAAATAACCTGACTCTCGAACCCGTTGGTGATGGGGAGTTGTGTGATATGATGAGAAAAGTCGATTACCAACAACAGTCTTAGAAGGAGAGGACACGATGCTCAGCAACTATCCGATCGACGTCGTGCTGCTAGCGATGGACCTGGCGGCAGCCAAAGACTTCTACGCAAACAAAATTGGCTTGCGTATGCTCAGTGATACCGCAGGAGCGGTGACGTTTCAATGCGGCGGCGACAGCCATTTAGTGGTCACTCAGAGCAGCGTGGGGACCAAGGACGAGCAGACCCAAGCTACTTTCCGAGTCGCCGACGTGCGGGCCGAGGTCAGCGAACTGCGCCAGCGCGGCGTGAAGATCGAAGATTATGACATGCCAGGGTTAAAGACTCAGGACGGCATTGCCGATATCGGCTTCGCCTTGATGGCCTGGTTCATCGACCCGGGCAAGAACTGCGTGGGCATGATACAGCTCAAGAACCCCTAACATCGTTCGTACCAGCGGACACAACGCTTTCTATATCTGGGGACCACAAGGATGTAGCGGTCAGGTCATCATCACGATCAGCATTCCCTCCAAGACGCTGTACGGGGATTCAGCTCGGTGACGCTGGCCGCCAGGACGTCCTGAGCTGCTTGTGTGGCCTTCGAGAATCAGGCTCCTATCCTAATCTTGCGGCAGCCGAAGGCACCATTCGCGGAGATCTGGGCACAAGCTAAGCATTACGATTAAGGCAAGGCAAGGTTGGTGTCACGACATTTCCCCGCAAAATCTGCTCACATGTCACCTGCGGCAGGTTTTAGGAGGGATTTGAGGTATGAAATGCCCTCTTTGAAGCAAAAGGCAGTGGCACGAGGAGCTGCTTAATGCTGGCGCAGAGTGGACGCAGATCGTACCAGGAACGTTGTTTGCGACCTTCTGCCAGAGTCGTTGCTGGTCGAAAGTCTTTATAGATCATGTGCAATGTCGCAATAAACAGCGGCCTCATCGGCATGATCAGTGCCCATTCAAATCCTTCCTCGATCACAGGGTTGTGCATCGTAAGAATCAAGAGATACAACGGGCCAGCCAAAGGTGCCACGATAAGAACCGAACCGACAAAGGCAGCTACCATCATCTTCCAGCGTCTGTGAGCAAGGCTCATGCTGATCATCACCGAACGTATGGCTGGTTGATCATCAACGATGGCGGCATAGGTGGAGAAGACCAGGCGTACATGCCAGAAGAGCATCGGAAGCAGCAGCAGGGCGACAGGTGCAAATGAAGGCCAGCCCCAACGATTCGTCTGCTGACTCACGACCCATTGCAGCGGCAGGAACAAACCCCAAAAGAGCAACGTGGTGATGCCATTGGTCCAGAGATAGCGTGGCAACCAGCGTAGAGCCGCGGGCAGGATACGAGCCGGAACAATGGGCTGACCTGCGTCGAGCGCTTCAATTGCCAGCACTACGGATATATTTCCTACGATGATCGTAATCCAGGGGAGACCCAGTGCGACCCAGTGGGCGAGGGGGCCCGGTTGGCTGCCGATAATCACTGCTGCCAGAGGTGGTAGCATAAACAGACCAACCAGGGTGAGTAATCCGGGAATGTCTTTCCGGCAGAGGCGTAGGCCACAGGCCACATAGTACGCAGCCTGCCTCCACCACGAGTTACCGGAATCTGAGGGGAGTGGTGATAAGGTTGTCTCTGAGCGTTTTTCTGGCACAGCCAGGGTAGTTGAAGTAGTCATGATATTCGAGCTTCCTCCTTGTAATATAAGTGCAGAGATTGCGATAGTTGTATCGCAGCAAATTTATGTGGAAAGTATAGAGCCGATTTTTCTCGGAGAATGCTGTCATATGACCCATTTCACCAATGTCATGTGACCCATTTCTTCTTACAGGCTTGGGGGGCTTGATCATTGCATTGGCGGTGAAGCTGGGTAGCAAAGAGCAGGTGGATCTTTTGCCGCAGGAGGCACATTAGCCAAATGTACATCTCGTTGCGCACCTAATCGGAATTTCCCACGGGTTGCGCAATGAGATTGTAGGCAGTAACCTGTCTTTTCGCCCCCTTACTGGTATGTTGAAGCATTGGTGTTCGGTTCGCAGTCGGTCATTGCTTCCAGAAAGTGTTGCAGTGTTGTCCGTGTTGCAGCATCTGGTGTATAGATCATGATCCTGATATCCGGGTTGGTGAGCACCTGCAAGGTAAAATGCTCGAACTCCAGAGATCCTAACGTTGGATGCTCGATGACTTTGTGACCGTCAAGTGCGCTGCGTACATCGTGATGGGGCCACCACTGACAAAATTCAGGGCTGACCTGCTTCAAATCCTCTATCAGTTCCTCGAACCAGGGATCGCCGGGATAGCGAGTGCTGGCCGTCCGAAACTCCGCTAACGTGGCTCGCGCAACCATTTCCCAATTGGGGCGTTCTCGCGTCGTCGGGCTGGTGAAGAGTCGCCAGATCATGTTACGCGCGTAGGGAGACGATGTATCCGAAAGGGTGTCCGAAATGGCGAAAAGAGCATCGGCAGCTTTGTTCCATGCTAGATAGTCATACCGTCGTCCCAGAACATACGCGGGACTCGGGTTGAGGTCAGAGAGTACTTGTTGGAGTGCCGGACTGATGCTCTCCTCCGAGGGAGAAACAGGAGGGGGAGGAAGTGGTTGTCCGGCGAGCAGAAACAGATGCCGACGTTCATTGGGCGTCAGTCGTAGTGCCTGAGCCAGGCTTTCCAGGACTGCTGCTGAGGGATGCACATCACGCCCTTGCTCCAGCCAGATGTACCAAGAGGTGCCCATATTGGCAAGTTGCGCGACCTCCTCACGGCGCAGTCCTGGTGTCCGCCGGCGAAGGCCAGGTGACAAGTCCACCTCAGTGGGAGACAGGTGAGCCCGCCGCTGGCGCAAAAAATCGGCGAGAGCCTGGCGACGCTCATGCTCCTGCATCTGAGTTGCTCCTTATCCTGGTGGTCACAGACCTATGATCAAGAAACTCTGGTACTAGTATCACGTAGATAGCATAATCAAGTGGAGCACCTGCGTCAAGTTGACACCGACTTATGTTACACAGAGTTGCTCTCATCAGGAAGAACTTCTTTCTTCCATATTACACAGAATCGAGGAAATTGTTCATGTCTCTACAATTTGGTGTGGCCCTGCCGCAAGGCTGGAACATGGAACTGGCAGGCATCAAGGACCCCATTGAAGCCTACGAGGTGATGACGCGTGTGGCGCAGACCGCCGACGAAGTAGATTTCGCGTCCGCGTGGCTTGTCGATCACTTTCATACGACCCCACGGCCATCGCAAGAAGTCACATTTGAGTGCTGGACGACCACCGCCGCCCTGGCACGTGATACCAGGCGCATCCGCATTGGTCAAACGGTCACGTGCAACGGCTATCGCAATCCCGCACTACTCGCCAAAATGGCCAGCACGGTTGATGTTCTCTCGCACGGGCGGCTCAACTTCGGCATTGGGGCTGGCTGGCACGAGCACGAGTATCGCGGCTATGGCTACGACTATCCCGATACTTCTGAGCGCATGAGGCGTCTCGGTGAGGCTGTGCGGGTGATTCTGGCCATGTGGACTCAGGAAGAAGCAGTCTTCGAGGGCAAATACTACCAGGTACGTGGCGCGATCAACCAGCCCAGGGGAGTCCAGCAACCGCATATCCCCATCCTGATCGGTGGTGATGGCGAAAAGGTGACCCTCAAACTGGTCGCGCAGTACGCCGATGCCTGTAATGTGTTTGGCGATCTGGAGACGATCAAGCACAAGTTCGCCGTGCTCAAAGCCCACTGTGAAGCAGTCGGGCGCGATTACGAGAGCATCCACCGAACGGCAGGGGCCTTCTGCTGCATCGGTGAGACCGACGAGCAGGCGCGGGCCAAGTTCCCCGCGGCGCTCCTGGGTCGCCCTGTGGCCGCCGGGGCGCTGATTGGCAGCCCGAAGACGATCCGCCAACGCCTGGCCGAGTTGGAGGCGATCGGCATTCAGGAAATGATCCTTGGGTTCCCCGATATCTTGCAACTAGATACACTGCGCTTCTTTGCGCACGAGTGTATGGGATAAGCTAGAGAACGCTACAACGATGGCATCTTCACCGCAGCTAAATTGTAAGGTTGTATGTGCGGTATAATAGCATATGCTTAGTGGAACAACTAGAGGAGTGAAATAATGGCTGAAAACGAATTTCCAACGGAAGGAGTTGCTCTCACCCTCCTGCTGGTAGTCAGTGATATGGATCGCTCGAGACACTTTTATCGCGAGGTGTTGGGGGCTACAGTCTATCGTGAATATGGGGGCACATCGTGCGTCCTCAGTTTTCAGGGGGCATGGCTGCTCCTGGTGACCGGTGGTGGGCCTACGAAGGACAAGCCCACGGTTACCTTTGCGCCGCCAACGGATCCAGATAGTGTTAGCCATGAGCTGACAATTCGTGTGCCAGATTGCCAGGTAGCCTATGAGATACTCAAGGCGCGAGGCGCCATTTTCCTGACACCACCTGTTGATTGGGGCGGAGAGATCAGGTGTTTTTTCAGAGATCCAGACGGTAATCTCCTTGAGATCAGTGAGGCAAAATAGACATCTTTATGTGCAGATCCTGGAAGCTCCTTGTCTTCCCTCAATCCTCAGCCAGACGAAGTTTTTTGCCAATCGCTGACCCTGAAATAACACGCACCATGATTAGCAGTGTGAACATATAGATGCCCACGAGCGTAAGCAGGACAAAGGGAATCCATGGCAGCACTGCGATCTGTGTTGAAAGCACGGATTGTAAGGCGAAGAATTGTTCGTTGCTCAGATTCGAGTTGAGATCTGTAAACGTGAGCGAGGGAATCACCGAAAAGATGAGTAGCGTTCCAAAACTTGCTCCTAAGAGCAAACCTATAAAATAGACTATAGCTTGCTCCCACATTAAAATATTCGAGGTCTGCCTGGTGGTAGCGCCAAGCGCTTGTAGTGTGATATAGCTCATCTGTCTTGTACGGGCACTTAACCATGAAGCCAGCACGCCTCCTACCAGTGCCACAAGAAATGCGGTCGCTGTCCCCAAAATGAGTACTCCATCCAGGACGAGATAAAGCGGGTCAGATTGCAAAGTAGTAAGGAGCAAACGTCGATCGACGAGGTGCGAAATACTATATTTAGGGCTATCGAGAGCTGTGCGTACACTTGCCAATGAACCAGTATCAGTTTTTGTATGCAACCAAACTTGATTCAAAAGCGGTGGAATGGATTGTCCAGGTTGATTCTTGCTCTTTTTGAGATCCTGCTGATAGGCATTGAGATATGTTTGATAATCGATCAATACACCACCCGTCACAACAGGATCGATCAGTGTATCGATGGTCGGAATATGATCCACCACGCCAATAATGACACAGTGTATGCTAGCAGGATTGACACTGGACACCGATATAGTGAAGAAAGATCCGACATGAAGCAGTGATGTATTGAAGATTGTTTGATCAACAATAGCTGGCACGACATCGCTTGTGATTGAGGTTTTCCGCAAAGAGACTAACTGCGACAAAAGCGGGCGCATAGTCTGGTAATCAGCTTCTGAAGGCCAGATGACTGTTTGACCAAAGCTAGAAGCATCGACAGCATGAAGCTTCAAAGGAAGGTTAGCGGTTCCTCCATAGCCCTGTCCAACAAAACCTACATTGTCTGAGAGTACACCCGGGATAGATTGATACTGGTTAGTGACTTGTGAAACGCTGGTTCCAGGAACACGCAGTTGTGCGCTAAAGTCAGCTCCAGTTTGATACGTGACAATTTCTTGTATATGCTCTGCTTGCGTCGCAAGAAAGACCAGTGTGAAGATGGCAAAAGAGGTTGCAAGCGCGAATAGCATGATCATGCGTAATGACTGGCGTGGTGAGCGCGCCATCTGCGTAAATGCAAGCATGATTACCGCACCTCGTCCTCCCATGGCAATACGTGCTCCTAGTCTTAAAAAGAAAGGGAAAATACGCAGGAAAAGGAACAGGCAGCCTACTATCAGAAAGAGAGGCGCGATAATCGATAAAGGAGAAGCTATAAGAACTTGTGCATTGCCTTGCAACACAGGTCCGATACTCGTTACATAGAGAGAGAAGCTATATGCAACCAGTGCGATAATTCCCGCTATCACATCGAGTTGGAGACGCTGCCAGAGCGGTCGAGTATTGCTGCGAGTCGCCTCGCGTCGTAGCGAGAGAATATTCATGCGAGCGGCCGTGAAAAGCGAAATGCTCATGGTAAAGAGGGCAATCAGCGTGATTGCCAATGCATACCAGATCGTTCCTGAGGTAGTCTGAAATGGATGACTTGTTATACTATTCAACGCGTCTAGCTCTGTCGGCGACAACACGGACTGTGATATGAGTAGTACTATAACCGTTGCTAAAGGTAACCCGATCACAAGAGCGACTGTTCCTAGCCCAATACTTTGTAGAAAAAATGCGCCAAAAATCTGTGTCCGGCTGGCTCCACGGCTTCGTAAAAGCGCTATGGTATCCTGCTGACGATCAACGAGCAAGGTTGTCAACAGGCTTATAAAGAAGAGGATAAATGAGAGGATGAGTAAGGTAAAGACACCTGTGGGAATGCGGGCCACCTCGATACGGCTTCGAAACTCGTCTAGAATGCTGGGATTTCCGGCGAAACTGAGTGCTTGTCCCGCAAGTTCGACATGAATCAGATATGGATATTCTATTGTGAATTCAGATGATCCCCCAGTCTCCAGATATCCATATTGACTATCAATCATAGCCTGGACCCCTGCTAATTGGCCAATAAGAGTATCGAGTCCGCTGATGTCAAGCTGTGAAGAATCCAGGTGGTAATGCCAGATAAAGCTGTAACCATTGGAGTTCAGAGTATGGATTGCATCCGTATGGTGGACAGAGACCAGATGATCGATAACTGCCAGCAGAGCGTTATCTGGGACCAGGAATGTATATTGGGACAGCGTTGATGAACTTTCAAGTGCAAGTTTAATAGGTTTGAAATCTTCACCATGCCAGTAGGCAGCGTTCGATGAAGTCAAATTGAATAGCCCAGCGACACGCGCAGTAATCACCTCTGTTCGTTGTTGAACTGTGTTATCAGGATAACTTACTACGTATTGGAACGCAAGTTTGAATGTAGACCCGATATCCACCCCCATCAGGTGCGCAGTATCAGGAGTCATCATAATTTCGATCACACTTGATGGGACGCTGGTAAAATGAGCAAGTTGACCTTGTATTGCGCCAAGATGAGGAGCCGCTTGTTGCATTGAAGTTCCATACATGGTTAGCGCGGTATGATTTTGTGCAGGATAGAGGGAGAAATCCTCGCTTATAATAGCTGAGAGATCGAGTTTGATGACGTTCCCTAAATAATGATGGAAAAGAGGATCAAACTGATCTTGGATTTTCTGTACAATTGGCGTCGATAATCCATTGGTTTGTGTAATTAGTTGAATATCAGCGCTTTCGGGCGTTGCTCTGAGGGTATTGCGAAGCCCAGCAGTCATCATTACATTGGAAAGGAGGGGTATAGCAGAGGCGATTACAATGGCTGCGATCATGCCAAGTGTAATGAAAAGGAGTAGGAACCATGTTCGTCGCAACTGCCAGAATGCTAATATTGTAAAGGCTGGTCTCAGCAAACGATTCCTGTGCCCTTGCCGCGGTTGCATTACTCCAGACACACAAACCTCTTTTCAAGCTTTTATCTATTAAAATCCATTCTCGTATCTTACAAGGTTTAGATACGTGGAGCAATAGGGCAAAGAACGGGAAAGAACTCAATTGTCACCCGACATTCATCCAGCTTCACTACAAAAACCGAACGTGTTCCACTACGCGCTTTACCACTGGTGCGGAGAGGAAGGAGGTGCGCTGTTGCTGGTCTTCCATTGTGTCTGCCAGCGAGTGTAGTATCTCGGCAGCGCGCGTGAATGTACGGTTTGCCTGGCGCTCATCACCCT
>WNGE01001236.1_pt1 | contig 56327 bp, 50 predicted proteins | sample 5400651 | NCBI WGS metagenome assembly WNGE01 (sample SAMN13153370, study PRJNA577476) | soil metagenome | isolation source: 60 cm soil or saprolite under grassland replicate 2 | place: USA:California | collected 2016-06-15 | reverse complement strand
GGATGATCTGGCGAAGTCTAACGACTATTATCGCCGCATCTCGCCAACCGATGCGGCTGAAGTCGATGCAAAACTGACGGCTGCAGCTGAAGCTGCTGCGAAAAAGAAGGCTGCCGCCCCTGTTGCGGCGAAGCCTGCTACCCCGGCCACGTCTTCCACTTCAGCCTAGGCCTGTGCCATCCGGCGCTTCATCGTAGATGCGATTATCCACCCACTCTGGGGGCCGCCGTCATTTGCAATCGCTAATTGGAAATTTACACTCCGAAATCGGATTGCCAGGGTGGCGAAATTGGCAGACGCGTCAGACTTAGGATCTGGTGGAGAAATCCTTAGGGGTTCGAGTCCCCTCCCTGGCATTTGAACTCGGCAGTCAACGCCCAACTCTCAACGCCGAATGTTCAATTCAGGGGAGCGCTAGATTCAATGTTGAGTGCTGGACGTTGAGTGTTCGGTGTTGAAAATCATCACAGCACAAGCCACTTCAGCTCGCGGGAATGTTTCTTGGTTTCCCATAGACGGATTCCGCCTAGAAACGCATTCTCATTTTGTCCGCGTTCAGTTCCTGCCGGCAAGCGACTCAAACGGTGCACCAGACCGCCACCAAGAACGACGTAATCGGCAATGAAAGATTTTCTCAACTGAGCGACCGCGTAAGCTACTTCGCGCTTCCATTTTTTGTCGCCCAACAGCGCCTGGCCTGGAATACCAAGGTAATCTTCAATGATGTGCCCATGGCGATATGGTAGGTCGCCAAGTTCAAGCGGCATCAAAGTCTTGTCCCACACCAACGCGGACCCCAGGCCGGTGCCGAGCCCCAGAAAGAGCATGCGTCCACCGCGGTAACTGCCGAGCCCCTGCAGGGCAGCATCGTTGACAACACGCACGGGGAGGCCTAACGCTCTGGCAAAATTGAAACCAACCCATCCCTTGGCCAAATGCTTCGGGTCTTTGGCGATTCGGCCCCTGCGCACCGGCGCCGGGAAACCGATGGAGGCGTAGTCGAACTTCCATCCGCGCGCGGTTTCCTTGAGTTTGGCAACTAGTTGTTGTGGTTTGAGTCGCGGACCGGAAGGAAATTCACGCTCATCGCGAGACGACCTCAGCAGTTTTACGTATGTGCCGCCGACGTCGACAACCAGAACTTTTCTCTTCATGGCCCCCGGGCGCGTTCGGGAGTATTAGCGGTCGCGTCGTGCCGTTCGCCCAAAACGCTGGAAGATGCTCTGCTGTTCTGGTTTGGCTGCCGTGCTGGCTGGCCAGCATTCCACTATCTCAAGAGCGACAAAGCGGAAGAGCATCTGTCGCGCAGATTTTAAATCGAGTCGTAGATTCTTCGCAATTTGCTGCACCGAACGAGCGCCATTGAATTGCGACGCGAACTGCGCCTCATCGGGCGTCAACTTCAACTTTTGGACACGCTCGAAGCCGTCTCTTGTATAAGCCGGAATCGACGCTGGTTCGAAATGGGATGTCTCGTCGATATGCTCAACAAGGCGCAACGTTTCCAAGGCCCAGTCGCGAACGTTCGGCTCCCCGGGCACATCCGCAGCATCCGCTAATAGGTTAGCCTTCTTTTCAAACATGATCCATACCCTCGGCGCCACCCAAAGTTGCGAGAAAAGCTTTTGCCCAAATTGCTGCATCTGTTCCATTGCTGCCTCGCGGCCCATCGATTCCTCGCGGGCAAGGGTAAGAAAGAACGGTGTTCCAGTCGCTCTCTGTTGATCGCGCGCCCTGGCCAGCACCACGACATCGAGATCGCTAAGAAGCGCTGGCGTCTCGGGACAATAAAGCTCCGGGTCCCTGGTGGTAACAAAGATGATCTCGCCGTCACGCGCCAAAAGGTCGATTGGTTCCTGCTCCCAAAATGATCGCAGCAAGCCTGTGAGCTTCTCCTTTGAGATCGCTTGCAGGGCGCGGTTTAATGGAAAGAACGTCGTGTGACCGCAGAAATAAACATCGGCGGTGCGGGGCTCGTTTGAAGTGGTAACGTTTTCGCTCGGAGCGGCCGTGGCGGGTTCTGCCCAATCGGCAGTTTGTTGCGACATGCTCCACCAATCCTCGGACTGGGCAGGTTCCGCATCGGTAGCAGCGTCTTGTGCCGGGGTATCCGCTTGCGGGACGTCTGAATCCTCCGTTTGGTCTCGCTCTTCGCTATTCGAAGACTCGATTTCAGCTTCTATCGATTTGGGTTCGCCGGATGATTTCCGCATAATACACCTCTCGTTCTAAGCAAATCCCATGTAAAGGCTTTATCAAGGACCCAATCATGGCAATGGTGGTGTCTTGTGCCTCGTTGAGAACCGTTGCGAGAGCTCGCGCCGGCTGATTTTTCCTCGCTCATTCGCAGGGATTGCCTCCACGACGAAGATCCGTTTCGGCACCTGCCAGCTACTTAGCGCGCCACGGCAAAACTGCAGGAGATCGGTCTCGCTTGCGTCTGGCGCAGCCACCACGCAGGCCGCTACTTCTTCATTGCGTAACACCGATTCTCGACCGAAGACGACTGCCTGTCGTACGCCGGGGAAGCGCAGCAAATGCGCTTCCACTTCTGCGGGGTTCACCTTTTTACCTGCAACGTTGATTACGTCGGAGATCCTACCGACGATTTTGAACCCGGAACCGGCACGGATCACCAAGTCGTCGGGAACAAAAATTCCATTGCCCAATTTTTCTTCATCTGGCTCTGGGAAATAGCCATCGCCTACGGCACCGCTGCGCACGTGAATCTGACTCGCTGACCCCTGTGGATCTACGAGTTTGAGGTTGACGCCGTTCATCGGTTCGCCAACGAACCCTTCGTTCCGGTTTGCTGCTTGGAGGTCGTAGCAGATCCCGCCACATTCGGACGCACCGTAAAATGAGTGAATTGGCAGACTAAACTTTTTCTGAAATCTCTTCGCGGTTGCGAGCAGGAGAGGGGCGCCGGCGGAAATACAGAGCCTAAGCTTTGGCAGCTTGGGAACATGTTCCATTTCGCAAAATGCCTGATAAAAAACGGGCATCCCTGGGAAAACTGTCGCGTTGCTGCGGGCAAGATCCCCGAGGATGGCGCGCGGTGTTCTGTCACGACTGATGACCATAGGCACACCGCGGGCAATCAGCGGCGTCAGAAGATTGCTGAAACCGTAGGAGTGCGAGACTGGGACGACACCGAAATTCAGATCAATATCGGAAATCCCCATCGTGTCGCAAATCTGATTGCAATCGGCCAATAGCTGCTTGCTACGAAAGCGGATTGCGCGGGGCGTGGCTGTTGTACCGGAGGTAAGCTTTAGGAGATTTGGCGGATTCCCGTGCCAATCTGGTGTGCAGTCGGCTATCCCCAGTTGAATGGTCTCTGGTGAACTTCCGCTGGGGACAGCGGACACTACAGCCTTAGCCTTGCAAATTTCTAAGGCCTCGCCGCGCTGACGTTCGCTCATCGACTGTTCCAAAGGGAGAATAACCAAATGCCTGCGCAAGCAACCGATCAAGATCGATGGCCAATCTTCATGGTTGCCGATCTGGACAGCGAGAACGCTGCCTTCGTGGAAAACGTCGATCTTTCGCATCAAGTCGCGAGCACGTTGTTCAACGTCGCCAAATGTTCGGAGCACTTCGCCGCTGGTCGCAAAAATAGCTGGCCTATCCCGCTTTCGCGCGAGCGTTTTCTCCCAGTCTTGTAGCAACGGATCGGAAGATTTCATCGCTTGCGCAGAACTCGTTGCGCGAGTAGATTCCGCGCTCCTTTCCAAAGATGAAAACCGGTATTCATCCAGAGTATTACGAGAGCGATATGGTGTGCGCATGCGGTGCGGTGTATCATACTCGCTCCACGCGCCGCGATATTAAGATCGGTATTTGCGCCGCTTGTCATCCCTTTTTCACCGGCGAGCAGAAGTTCGTGGATACGGCCGGGCGCGTCGAGAAATTTGCTCGGCGTTACGGCAGCACCAAAGCTGCGCGGGCTGAAAAGAAAGCTTAGCTGAGCTGTAGCTGGGGCGGCGGCCCCGGCTGTACCGAACCCCGAATGCTTTCGGGGCTATAGATATGGACTTTAACTCCCTAATTCAATTCAAACGCGAACGCTTCGATCAACTTGAGCGCGATATTGCCGACCCGGCGCTTTTTTCCAATCGTCAGCGCGCCAAGGAAATTATGCGCGAGCACGCGAGCATTAAACAACTGCTGGCCAAATGGGATGAGCTCGAAGCCGCGCGTAAGCAATTGGACGACAATCGGGAGCTGGCAATGTCAGGCGACGTTGAAATCGCCGCGATCGCTGATGACGAGATTCCGGACCTCGAAAAACGAGTGGCCGATCTTGAACGCGAAGTTCAGATTGCGTTGCTGCCGCCGGACGAAAATGAGGACCGCGATGCGATCGTGGAAATCCGAGCCGGAACGGGCGGAAGTGAAGCGGCCATTTTCGCGGCTGATCTTTACCGGATGTACCATCGCTATGCGGAATCCGCCGGCCTAAAAACCGAGGACCTCGAATCGAGTCCGTCGGAGCTCGGTGGATTTAAGGAAGCGATTTTCCGCGTTTCGGGAGAATCAGTTTTTCGAAAACTGCGTTACGAAAGCGGCGTTCACCGGGTGCAACGCGTACCTGCGACCGAGGCGCAGGGTCGCATTCATACATCGACTGCGACGGTCGCGGTGTTGCCTGAGGCGGAAGATGTAGATCTTGAATTGAAACCGGAAGATTTGCGAATTGAAGTCTCCCGCTCCGGCGGTCCGGGTGGGCAAGGCGTGAACACAACCGATTCGGCTGTCCAAGTATTGCACATTCCGACAGGCACAATCGTGCGTTGTCAGGATGGTCGCAGTCAGATTAAAAACAAGGAACGAGCGCTTTCGATCTTGCGCGCTCGCTTGCTGGAGCGAAAGCAGCGCGAGGAAGCCGAAAAATACAGCGCGCAGCGCCGCGGCCAGATCGGCACTGGTGGGCGAGAAGAAAAAATTCGCACTTACAACTTTCCACAGAACCGCGTCACCGATCATCGTATCGGTCTGACGCTTCATAATCTTGATCGCGTGGTCGAGGGCGATCTCACCGGATTGATCAACGCGTTGCAAGGTGCCGATGTGGCCGAACGCTTGAAAGACTCAGCGGTGGCGGCTGGCGCTTGATCGCTTGACCGGCTTGAAACTTATTAACACCGCTCGATCGGCTATTTAGAGATTCTTCGACTTCGCTCGGAATGACACCGAACGCATATGACTGTCCTGGAAGTGTTACAAGCCACAACTGCGTTTTTTAAAAAACATGACATTGAGAATCCGCGACTGAATGCGGAACACTTGTTGGCGCATGTTCTTGGGAGGAAACGAATAGAGCTTTATCTGGATTTCGAGCGGAAGTTAACTGAAACAGAACTCGGGCCATTGCGCGAACTATTGAAGCGTCGCAGCGAAGGCGAGCCTCTCCAGCATCTTCTCGGCACCGTAGAATTTTGCGGACACGTTTTTGTTTGTGACAAACGCGCCATGGTTCCGCGGCCGGAGACGGAAGAACTCGTCGAGTTGTTAAAATCCGAAATCCAAGATCCAAAATGCCAGATTGTGGATGTTGGTACTGGCAGCGGCGTGATCGCGCTCAGTCTCGCTGCGGAATTTCCTGAGGCACGGATTCTCGCCGTTGATGTTTCGGATGATGCTCTCGCGCTCGCGCAAGAAAACGCAATCAGGCTTGACTTGAGCGGCCGGGTCCAGTTTCTGAAAAGTCGTTTGCTCGAAACCATCGAGGGACCTTTCGCTCTAATTGTTGCGAATCTTCCTTACATCTCAACGCAAGACCGGCGAACTCTTTCGCGCGAAGTGTTGCGTGATCCGGAAGTTGCGCTGTTCGCCGGTGCGCGAGGCGATGAGCTGGTGCGTGAGCTGATTAATCAAGCCCCAACCCGACTCCGGCCCGGTGGAATGTTGGCTCTGGAAATAGGGCTCGGCCAAAGCGAGGCCCTTCTTTCGGCCCTGACGGAAAAAAATTACCGCGACATTTGCGCGAAGAACGATTATAACGGCGTGAAACGGTTCCTTTTTGCCAGGTATGGATAAGATTCTCGTCCACGGCGGTCATCCGCTTTCAGGTTCTATCAAGGTCAGCGGCTCGAAAAATTCTTCGCTGCCGATCCTGGCCGCGACGTTGCTCACTCGGGAGCCTTGTATTGTTCACGGCGTGCCAGACCTGAGCGACACGCATTATATGCTGCAAATCTTAACCCATCTGGGCGCGCAGGTGGAACGCGCCAGCGGAACCGTCAGCGTCACGGCAGAAAAGACCCACTCCGTTGCGCCTTACGATGTCGTCCGCAAGATGCGCGCTTCGGTTTGCGTGCTTGGACCGTCATTGGGCCGTTGGAAGGAAGCGACTGTTGCTTTGCCCGGTGGTTGCGTCATTGGCGACCGGCCAATTGACTTGCATCTCAAAGGTTTCGAAGCGCTCGGCGCAGCGGTTCGCGTGGAGGGCGGCGATATCAAAGTTTTTGCACCGAAATTACGCGGAGCAGTAGTCAACATGCAGAGCAAATTCGGTCCGACTGTTCTCGGCACCGATAACGTAATGATGGCGGCCGTGCTGGCTGATGGTGTGACCGTTATTGAAGGAGCAGCCCAGGAGCCCGAGATAGTGGACCTCGCGACATTCCTGAACAAGATGGGCGCGAAAATCGAAGGCGCAGGGACGCGCCGAATAATCATTGAAGGCGTATCTGCGTTACATGGAGCCGAGCACCGAGTAATCCCGGATCGGATTGAAGCCGGAACATTCCTGGTGGCAGGTGCAATCGCGGGGAAGGGAGTCACCGTCAAGCGAGTGGAGCCGGAGCATGTTCGCACAACCACCGATGCGCTGGCGAGTTGCGGCTATCACATCGATATCGGCGACCATGAGATTTCGATTTTTCCGAATGGCGCCGCCAGCGCGCTGGAGCTGACAACAGCGCCATATCCCGGCTTTCCGACTGACATGCAGGCGCAGATGTGCGCGTTGCTCTCCATTAGCAAGGGCACCAGTTCCGTGACCGAAAATGTTTTTCCGCAGCGCTATATGCATGTGGCGGAGCTAAAACGCATGGGCGCGCAGGTGCAATTGGAAGGGGCTACCGCGGTGATCGACGGTGTGGATTGTCTTCTCGGGGCACCGGTGATGGCCAGTGACTTACGTGCGTCGGCCGCGCTGGTGCTTGCAGGATTGAAAGCCGACGGAATTACCGAAGTAAGCCGCGTCTACCACATCGACCGTGGCTACGAACATCTCGATGAAAAATTGAGCGAACTCGGCGCACACATCGAGCGGGCAAAAGCAGCGTAGTACAATCTTTTTCCTTGCTCTCGTGGCGGCCAGGGGGCAGTCGTTGTGATACGCAAACGAAAGGATAAATATGGATCAAACCCCTTCGCCACCTCCGTCAACTTCATCCGATGTCCGAACGTGGTGTGTCCTCTGCCACGCCGCCGCATTACTCGGATTGTTTTTTCATTTCCTGGGCCACATCTTGGGACCGCTTATCGTTTGGCTCATGAAACGTGGCGACTCTCCCGAGATCGACGCCTACGGAAAAGAATCTCTCAATTTCCAAATCTCGATGCTGATCTATGACGCCGTGGCCGCGATTCTTTGCATCGTGCTCATAGGCGTTCCGATTTTGATCGCGCTCTGGGTGTTGAACACGGTGCTTGTCATCATCGCATCAGTGAAAGCCGGCCAGGGAGAGTTCTATCGCTACCCGTTTACCATTCGGTTCATCAACTAGGTTGCAATGTCATCCCGAGCGTAGCGAGGGACCTCACCCAGGATGATGGATCACGCTACGTGGCTTGTGTGACTTACGAAGGAGATGAGAGGTTCTTCGCTTCGCTCAGAATGACCCGCTGAGGTTAAGCTGGGACATTTTTCATCAATTCGCGTAAAGTCTTTAGATTGATCACATCTTCTCGTAACTCTTTGCCCTTCGGCGTTTCGAGCACTTTCGGGATTTTGCGGAACCGGCGGTCGCCCATGATGAAGCGGAAAGCAGGAAGCCCGATTCTGCCCCTGCCGATATGTTCATGTCGATCGACCCGCGAACCGCAGGCAGTTTTGGAATCGTTTAGATGGATTGCCACGAGACGATTCAAGCCAACCACGCGACCGAATTCGCGGAATGTCTTCCGAACCGAGGCTTCGCTGCCGATGTCATAACCCGAAGCGAAAACATGCGCGGTATCGAGGCAGACACACAATCGCTCCGGTTCACGCACGCGGCTGATAATGTACGCAAGGTGCTCGAATTTGTTCCCCAGGCATGAGCCCTGGCCAGCGGTCGTTTCGAGCGCGATCCGTGTTTTGATTTTCGGAAGACCGGAAAACACGCAATCAATCGATTCCACAACTTTTTCGAGTCCCGCTTCTTCGCCCGCGCCGAGGTGCGCACCGGGATGCAACACCAAGAATGGGAGTTCCAGCTGATCAGCGCGAACCAATTCTTCCGACAGCGAACGGATCGAATTTGCGTGAAACTGTCCGTTCGTGGCGGCGAGATTGATGAGATAGTTCGCATGGGCGAAGATCGATAATAATTCGCTGCGTTGCTGATGTTCCAGGAAGGTCCGGATTTCGTCGCGAGTAAGCGGGCGGGAGAACCACTGCATGTTGTTCTTCACGAACATTTGCATGGCGGTACAGTCGATCGAGCGCGCGCGCCCTATCGCCAGGTTCACGCCACCGGCAATCGACATGTGCGCGCCAATGAGAATTGGATGAATCGGCGATTCGGCGAGTCGGCGAACCGGTGAAGGCGCCGTTTCTCCATCTCGGCGTTTCTTCATTTCGTTTCTCTTCACTATTGGGTCTTCAAAACGGCTGGGCGCCAATCCGGCTTCTTCAGGCTCCCTGTGCCGGCGTATTCCAAAAGTTTATACACTGGTGTGAGCAGCACGCCGGGTCCCTTCATGTTGAGCCGCAGACTGAAATCGAGCTTATCATCGAGAAAATGGACATCGCCATGACCCAGCATGCTAAAGAGCGTGCCGTCTGCGTCGAAATCGTCGGTATGAATGGTTCCCTGATCGATCTTGAAGTCTGCACTCGCTTTGTGCGCGACGCTGTATCCGCTGCCGGGAAGAATCCGGTTCAGAATTCCTGAGAGCGGCCCGAAAATAGGGATGGCGAAGACATCGCCGTTGGTGACTTCCACTTTTCCACGGCCCCGCATGGTGCGCGGATCGCTGCCGAGCCCGGTGAAATCGTACGTGCCGCTTAACAGGCCGAGCGCTGTCTTGTAGTTGTAGTACAAGTCAGTCAGCAGCGGGAAATTGATCTCGCTTACCGAAATATTTGCCCGGTAATGCGGATTATTTTTCGCCAGTGAAATGTCGGCGTTTCCACGCAGTGTGCCCGCGAGAAGCGCGCCACGAAGATCAGTGATTTGCAATCGGTCGTTGGTGAATAGCAATCGCGCGGAGATCCGATCAAAGGGCAACGTTTTCCCAAGAAAGACGTAATCCATTCCGTTCGCGCCCTCTACCTTGAGCTCCAGACGTGTATTCTTGCCGCCGTGAAATTGATACAAACCGTTCGCCGTGACGGAGGGCGGCCGCCGAAATTTATATGGCGCCACTGTGTTCGAAACTTTTGGATCAATCCAAAAAATGACCTCGGCAGGATTCAATGAACTTTTAATATTTGAGATGCGTACCTCGTGTTTTTTAAAGTCGTAGGTGAAACTGCCCGTTCCAGTGCCTTCGTTGCGCGCGACGTGTAAATCCTCACAGGCAAGCGCACCGTCGGCGAAATGGATTTTAGTATCCGCACTGTTCATCCATGTGCCGCGGAACCTGGTTCGACTCAAAATGAGGGTCCCATCCCCTTTCCAGGTTCCGGGATTGTGGTCCTGGCCCCGGATTGCTAGGCGAATGGCAGGTGGACGTTGCCATTCCCACTGCCGGAGAAATTCATTCAGTTCCGGGGGAGCGATCGTACGCACCGCCTCCGGGACTATTGTGCTCTCGATGTTCAAGCGAAAATCCGCCGGCGCTTCAAAAAGATCAGCCCGGACCTGGCCAGTTTGATGTCGCAGACGCAGGTCCCTGACCAGTGTGCGCTCGCCGTCCCACGAAAAATCAGCTGTGAGGTCCGAAAACGGAACTTTCTTGTACGTGAACTGGCCAAAAGCAACGTGTCCGATAATAGTTGGCCTGAAGCGATCTGATCCAAATTTTACGGAGCCGGAAATCTCGACCGCGGGCGGCGCTTGAAATTCAACGCTGACAAACGGCTCGCCCAATCCGAACGCATCAAGAAAAGCTTTCAAATCCAGACTGCTGCGGGTTTGGAAACTCGCGCTGCTGCCTTGCACATTCCAATTCACGCGCCCGGCAAAACTGCCCATGTCATCGTTCCATTCGCAATGAGCGATGGTCAGCTGTTGATTATTCCATTCTGCAACTGCGGAGAGGTCTCTCATTTCGTAATTGCCCCGTTGCAGTCGATCACCTCGAAGGGTTGCCTCGACATGTGCCTTCTCGAGCTCAGCGACGTCCCCGCTAAATTTTATCTGTAGTGAGGGACGCGTAGCGGGAAACCTGAACTTTTGCAGTTCGTTCACCGCGCGCTGCGCAATCAACAATCGTCTTTGCCATTCTTCGGCTGAAAGCGCAGCCGACGGTTGATAATTCTCGCGCTTGATTAGCTGTCCAGTGGCCGAAATCCGAATCCCGCAAAAGATCCCCTCCGCCTGACTGACGTAAATTTGTTCTGGCGGAAAATAAACATGGGCGCGCAAGTTGGTCAGCGCAGCTCTGTCGCCTTTTTCATCCGCCGTCTTGAACGGAAGAATAATTTGCGCATCCCGCACGTCGAGTGCGTTGAGAAATGGCTCATGATGGATGAGCGCCGCGTAATTGATATCGAGCGAGACCTCGCTAATCAGAGCCAGAATGTTCTCGTGATTCTTGTAATCAAAAATCCGTACATTTTTCGCGATGAGACCGCGAAACGGGTCAAGCGTCAGGCGCCCGATGTTGGCTTCGACTCCGTGCTTGCGCAATTCCTCCACTACCCGGTAGCGCCATTGACGGCCAAATCCTCTCTTGGCGAGGTAATATCCTCCGCCGCCAACCCCAAGAATTAGGCCAAGAATCACGAGGCGCATGAAGGTCACGGCGATTCGATGTGCCCAGGTTGATTTTCGACGCTGTCGAGGCGGCCGAACCTGCGGGGGTTCGAGGACGGGCGGCATGGTCTTGGCAATCGTTAAGTCGTTGCGTCGAAGCGATGGATCAATGTAGCGTTTTAACAGTTCAACGCTTCAACGTGATTTCAATCTCCGATCTCCCAGCAATTAATGCTTCCCTGAATTTGACCAGCACGATTTTCATTTCAATGGGCTGGTATTTCATACGGCATGGCGCTTGGCGCCGGCACATGGCGTGCATGATCACGGCCGTAGTTTCCTCGGCTTGTTTTCTAACGGGATACATCATTTATCACGCGAACGTCGGCGAAAAATCTTCGGGATACACAGGATGGATTGCCGCTATTTATTTTCCGATACTGGCTACGCATGTCCTGCTTGCTTTTGTGACGCTGCCTCTGGTGGTTATTACCCTTATCCAGGTGTTTCGTCGCCGCTGGGATCGCCACAAGCGAATCGCGCGTTGGACGGTCCCGATCTGGCTCTATGTGTCAGCCACAGGCGTGCTTGTGTATTTGATGCTCTACAAATGGTTTCCTCCGGGTGTCTGACACCAAATCTTGCACTTGGCCATTAGTTGATGTTTGATCACACGGTGTTACTGCGCGAATGCGACAAGATTTATGGTGATAATTGCCACGTTCAATGATCCGGCCAAGGCGAGGCAACTAAAACGGCGCTTCCACGATGCAGGATTACGGGCCGATGTTCACAACGAGGCGCCGTTGCAGCAGGTTGGCTTCATGTCGCGCCCGCTGGCGAATGCGAAAGTAATGGTGGAAGACACCGATTTCGAGAAGGCCCAAAACATGATGGTCGAGTGGGAGGCGACTGATCCCGATATCTCCGCGGCCCTTGTCCGTTGCCCGCAATGCAGCTCTTCGAATATCGAATATCCACAGATGACTCGAAAATTCATGACTCCTGCGCTGGTTGGCGTGCTTTGCACGCTCAAAATCATTCCCAAGGAGTTTTATTGCCAGGATTGCCATTTTACCTGGAGCAACCGGGAAGAGCGCACGATTGGACGCCTCTGGCATCGCTTCTTTCCAGGGAGCGAATCTGGGACCGGCGCCTCGTAGGCAAAACCGATTTCAGTGGCGGCGATTGATTCCTCGCACACGATTCTTCTTGTGATGAATCCTGGGTTGCCTTGGCGTCTTCTGGTTCGGCCCGACTGTCGCATTCCGCTCGAAGTTTCGACGATATTTCACCAGGCATGAAGTGGCTTTTCGTCTTGTTGCTTGCGTTGGTCATTTTCGGCGGTGCGGCCTGGTTTGGTTACAACACCTTTATAAAAGAAGATATCGCAGTAAAAAAAGAGCAGCGTGGGGAGGTTACGCCAGCGCCTGTGCCAGATATTAGTCTTCCGGAGTTTCAGGCGGCGACCCAACTACGACAGGAAGGAAAACTGACTGAAACTCGCGATGCGCTTATCGGATTTATCCAAAAATATCCTACAGGGAAACATCTCGATGAAGCGAAGGATCTTCTCGGGGAAACAAATGTTGCCATTCTTCTATCGCGTTATCCGTCTCCAGAAAAAACAGAATACGTTGTGAAATCCGGAGACGTGCTAGCCAAGATTGCGCGGAAATTGAAGACGACTCCCGAGTTGATCATGCGCATGAACAACATGAGCGGCACCATGCTACGCATTGGCGATCATTTGCTCATCTCACACCCCGATTTCTCCATGGTTATTCAACGGAAGGCGAACTCGGTTGTGCTCCTGAATCACGGCGCATTTTTTAAGCAATATCATGTTCGCGAAGCAAAGTTGCCGGGCAAACAGCCAGCCAAAATCTCGGCAAAAGTGGCCGAAACCATGGCTTGGAAAGACGGAAAACGCGTCGGCGTCGGCAGCAAGGAGTACCTCAGCAGCACGCGATGGATTCGGCTGGCCGGCGCGGCAGGTTATACTTTGTATTCGGTACCCGATTCTGCGCATCCCAATCTTGATCAGCCGCCGCCGCCGGTGGGTCTTGGCCTGGCGGCTTCGGACCTTGAGGAACTCAGCAGCCTTGTAAAGAACGGCATGGCTGTCACGATAACGGACTGAGTCAAAAGTTAAACGAGTTACAAAGTTAAAATGGATGGGGACGAACACGATCGCGCGAGTTGCTTGACCTTGTAACCTTTTTAACCTTTCAACTTTTAACTTTTAACTTTCCCATGGACTGGCAACCGCTCGATTTTGAAAAACCGATCTTTGAACTGGAACGGCGTTTACAGGACTTAAAGAATCACTCCAACGCGCACGATGTCGACCTTGATTCCGCTGTTAAGGCCCTTGAGGGAAAACTTCGTGAAACGCGACGGGAAATTTATGGCAAGCTCACTGCGTGGCAGCGGGTGCAAATCGCGCGGCATACGCAGCGCCCCTTTGCCATGGACTACATCGAACGGTGCTTTACGAATTGGATTGAGCTGCATGGAGATCGCCGCTTTGCCGATGATCGAGCCATGCCTTGCGGCCTGGCCACACTTGGCACGCAACGTTGTGTCGTCGTCACCCATCAAAAGGGCCGCAACACAAAAGAAAATGTGATGCGCAATTTCGGTTGCGCCCATCCTGAAGGTTATCGCAAAGCGCTGCGATTAATGCGATTAGCTGAAAAATTTCGCGTGCCGGTCATTTCATTGATCGACACGCCAGGGGCTTTTCCCGGAATCGGATCGGAGGAACGTCATATTTCAGAAGCAATTGCAGTAAATCTCTTCGAAATGATGAGGCTTCGCGTGCCAATCATTGCCGCGGTCATTGGTGAGGGCGGCTCAGGGGGCGCGCTGGGGATTGGCGTGGCGGACCATGTAATGATCCTGGAAAACGCGTATTATTCCGTGATCAGCCCCGAAGCGTGTTCCGCGATTTTGTGGAGAGACCGCCGGCACGCCGCTGAAGCAGCCGAGGCGCTGAAATTGACCGCGCAGGATTTATTGAAATTGGAGGTAGTGGACCAAATCATTTCTGAACCGGTAGGCGGCGCGCATCGAGACTATGATTCTGTTGCCATCAATCTTGGCGCAGCACTGCGCCGGGCTCTGGAGGAGATTTCTAAGATTCCAGCCGACGAACTGCTGGAAAAACGATATCGAAAGTTTCGCCGCCTGGGTATCTTTTCCGAAAGCAAAACCGTCACCGCCTCGCCTCGCTCTTAATTCTGATGTTTGGGACTTGGGGTAAATTAGCGGGTGTTTGGCTCAGTGCGCTTGCTGCTGTCGCATTACCGCGCGGCAGCGCGGCGGCCGTAGAGTTCCGTTTCGATCGCGACACCTTCGCCTTTCAAAACGCCACCGTGCTGAAATACCACGACGGGATCGCGTTGTTCCGACCGAAGTCGGAAGCGAGTGATCCTGCCAACAGCTATACTCGCCGCTGCTTCGTCATGACCCGCACGGCGATGCAGTTCCGCAAATTCGCCCGTTTCAATCCACGCGACGTTCCATTAAACGATCAGGAACTCGCACGGCGCGTTCGCGCTGTCGCACGCCGAAAGGCTTGGCTCGAAGTATTGCCGGAAGATCAGCGAATCGTCTTCCCAGGCTACTCGAATCTACGTGAGATAAGCAAATCCCGCACTCAAGTCTTCGAGAACAATATCGGCAGCGGCTTCATGAGTTATTTTCGGCCGAGCAATATCCGCATGGTCTTCCTGGACAGTAAAGGATATCAGGAGAAAACGCACCAGAACCTCGATGCCTCCCTCGCGCGTGGTGACACGTTCGTGGCTTTTCTTACCACTTATCCAAAAATGAGTATAAACCACGCGGTGCTCATTTACGGCCGGAAAAAAAGTCGCCCCGGACACGAACTCGAACATTATTTAGTTTATGATCCGAACCATGCCGAAGCGCCGCGTGAGCTAACATGGTCGCCTCGCGAATGTGCTTTTGCTTATCAGAAAGACATAGACTTCATCGGTGGAGTCGTTCGCGTTTACCAGGCTTACGACAAGCCGTTGCAGTGAAAACGATGGATGCGTTCTTGATATGATTCCCGGTAATTCGCGTACAGCGGCAGGTTTTTGGCAGCTCGGCGCTTTCCTAGCTCTCGTCCTTCTACGAAGCAGCGCGGCAGCGTCCGATTTTCGCTTCGACCGCGATACGGCCGGCTTCGCCAACGCAACCGTCTTCGAGTATCGCGAAGGTCATCCTTCTTTGCGGCGGCAAAGAGGGAAGGGAGAGCCGAAAAGGTACACTCGCCGCTGTTTTGTCTTATGCCGTACGACGATGCAGTTTCACAAGTTCGCTCGCTTCGATCCGCATGCCCCTCCATTGGACGACAATGCGTTGGCCGCTCGCATTCGAAATGTCACCCGCCGGGCGGCTTGGGAGAAGCCGTTGCCGACAAATCAGCGCGTCGTCTTCCCGGGCTACGCCAACTTGCGCGCAATGAGCGATGCGCGCCGCGAAGTTGTGCGAAGAAATATCGGCCTTGGCTGGCCGACTTACTTTCGGCTTGGAAATTTCCGGATGCTTTTCGAGCACGACTCTAATTACCACAAGGAAACCCAAGCCAACCTCGATGCAGCTTTGGCGCGCGGCGAGTTATTTGTCGGTTTTCTCACAACCTATCCTCGTCTCAGCATCAATCACGCGGTCTTGGTCTACAAACGAAAATCAGCCTCTCTGAATGACGGAATTGATCACTATCTCGTTTACGACCCCAATCATCCGGAATCGCCGCGTGAGCTCACCTGGTCCTCCCGCGACCGTGCTTTCGCATATCAAAAAGATTGGGATTTCATCGGCGGCTTCGTTCGCGTTTATCAAATTTACGGCAAGTGGCTGCAGTAAAGACGATTCTCTAGAGGGATGCCAATGCCAGAGACTCCGTCACCACCGAAGCCGACTCCACCAACTCCCACGCCCCCTCCTGAGCCATTGCCGCCGAATCCGCCGCCAGTTCCGCTGGTAGGAAGGTGATGTAACGATCGGCGCCCTCCGCTCCTTCGCCTGCCATGTTGAGCGAAGCGAAACATCTCTGATTGTCGCTTTCTGTTACGGCCAATCAAAAAAATCCGAGATTCTTCGCTGCGCTCAGAATGACGTTTCTTGATGCCGGGATTTTATTTCCCTGGCGGAAACAAAAACCGCAGCGCCGGTTCGACACGCGCAGCCCACGCGGCTTCGCTGTGGTTGGCGCCTTTGACTTCGAGATAACTCAGATCGACTTCGAGCTGCCAGCCCTTGTCGATTAAGTAATTGCGTAAGTCGCGCGCCAGTTCCCAACCGGGCTCGTCCGTGCCAGTGTCGAGCCAGATTTTCAGCGGCGGCTTTTCACTCAGGATGCCCACCAGTCGGAAAATCGCGTAATCGTCCCACCAAATGGATGGCGACATCACAATTAAACGTGTGAATACCTCTGAATATAAAATCCCCATCGCCAGTGTGGCCAAGCCGCCGAGCGATGATCCACCGAGCCCGGTAAATTCTGCCTCCCGCTTCGTTCGATACTTTTTGTCGATGAACGGCTTCAATTCTTCGATCAAAAATTGCCCGTAAATGCGGGCAAGGCCGCGGCTGTGCTTTCTGGGGTGGTCTTTCGGTTCGATCACACCAGGCGTCGGTGCGTATTCATGGATTCGTTCTTCGCCAATGTTTGCCACCGCTACGATGATGAGCGGCTCGATCAGTTTTCGATGGATCAATCGCTGCGCGGTTTCATCGACTCCCCACTCGATGCCGGCAAACGAAGTGGCGGCGTCGAAAACGTTCTGCCCGTCGTGCAGATATAAAACCGGGTAACGTCTCGACGAGAAACGCCGATAACCAGGCGGCAAATAGACGAGCACATTGCGCCGGTTTCCCAGGATCCTGGAGTGAAAAGCGCGATGCCGTTTGATATTGCCAGTAAGCGTATGTTTAGGCATTGAAACGAGACGCTTCGCGAAGATGAAATCTAGTGCAACCCTTTCGCTTGCGATTTCATTTTGCCGCCATCAAGATGCTCGCGCCAAGTTCATGAACGAACGTTACATAAAGTGGTACACGCCGTGGTTGAGCCGCGAATTTGAAATGCTTGTATTCGGAAATAGTGGCGGCCTGCCTCTGATTCTTTTTCCGACTTCGTTTGCTCGATATTACGAAAATAAGGATTTCGGGCTAGTCGGCTCCGTGGCTCGGTACATCGACAACGGCAAAGTTACCGTCTATTGCCCGGACGCAATCGATCTAGAAAGCTTTTACAATAAATCGATTCATCCGGCAGATAGAATGCGGACCCACAACGCGTACGAAAATGTGATTGTTCGTGACGTGTTCGATCTTGCCCGGCGGGAGTGCAATTGTCATCGCGCCGCAGTGTGTGGTGCCAGCCTCGGCGCGTACCATGCCGCCAATATTGCTTTCCGCCATCCGGATGCCGCCAGTCATCTCATCAGCTTGAGCGGCTCGTTCGACATCAGCTCATTTTTCGACGGATATCATGATGACAACATTTATTTCAATAGTCCCTACGAATATCTGCCGAACATGCCCGATCCATGGAAATACGATCACATGAGCATCATCCTCGGCACTGGCGAATGGGACAACACGCGCCACGAATCCTATCGCTTGTCTGAGATCTTGAATTCAAAAGGCGTCAAGCACTGGCTCGATGAAGGAAAGTGGCGCGGCCACGACTGGAATTATTGGCGCGACATGCTGCCGCATTATTTGTCGGTGTTATGATCTCTTTGTTTCAATGAAACTTGTGATTGCCGCGACTGGCGCCAGCGGAACGATCTATCTGCAAAGGTTGCTGGCACAAATCGATTGTTCCGCTCACGAAGTTCATCTGGTCATGAGCGCGTCCGCAAGGGACGTTGCGAAGCAGGAGATCGATGACTTCAAGACTCCCTTAAATGTTTCGCAGCATGCTGAAAATGACATGAACGTGCCATTCGTCAGCGGCTCCGCGCGTTTTGACGCGATGGTGATCGTCCCGTGTTCGATGGCGACGCTGGGTCGAATCGCTTCGGGTTCCAGCGACAGCGCGCTGTTGCGGGCAGCAGACGTTTTTTTGAAGGAGCGGCGGAAATTAATCCTCGTTCCCAGAGAGACACCGTGGAATTTGGTTCACGCACGCAATGTGGTGACCCTGCTCGAAGCCGGCGCGATTGTAATGCCCGCGATTCCCTCGTTCTACAGCCGTCCCGATTCCGTAGCCGCAGTCGTGGACACGGTCGTTTGGCGTATTCTCGACCAAATTGGGCTGCCGAACCCGCACACATATCGTTGGGGACAGCAAAGCGCGTCGGCCAGGCGCAAGAAACATTGAAAATCGAAGGTTGGCTTGCGCGATGGTTGATCGCGTTTGGCTTTTATTTGTTGCAAGTTTGGGCGCGCACTCTGCGTTATGAAGTCGATGACCGGGCGGGTGTCATCGGTAGGCCGGTGACTGAAAATTATATCGGAGCGCTTTGGCACAATCGCTTGCTCATCTTTCCATTCGTTTTGCGGCGCTTTTTCTCCAACCGAGATGGTGCAGCCCTGATTAGCGCCAGTCGTGATGGAGATTTGCTTGCCGACGCGATTCGACGATTTGGCTACGATGTGGTGCGCGGCTCGAGCTCTCGGCTGGGGGCGAGCGCCGTCCGTCAGCTCACCGAAGTGCTGGCCGGCGGTCGCGATGTCGTGATCACTCCCGATGGTCCACGGGGCCCGGCTTACGAACTTGGTCCAGGGATTATTTTTCTCGCCCAGAAATCAGGCGCCGCAGTGTTGCCGATGAACCTGGAATATTCGCATTGCTGGCGGCTGGGAAGTTGGGATCGGTTCATTGTGCCCCGACCGTTTGCCAAAGTGCGCATACTGATCAATCCACTGCATCATGTAAGAGCGACCGCTACACAGGAAGAGTTTGAATCTGAACGCCTCTCATTGCAGCGGGTCATGATGGCGCTGGTCGAAATGCGCTGAGGCCGTGTTCTGTAGCCGCTTGGGTGCGGCAAGCGCAGCGCTGAGGTGTTGCCAACTCGCGCGTTGCGCGTCCCACAGGGACGCGGCTACAGCAATGCTCGCTTGCGTAGTGGGCACTCGCAGGCAGGATTGCCTCCATCACTATGGCGAAATTGATCGATGGACGCGCAATCGCGGAGAAAGTTTATGTCGATCTTCGTCGGGAGATCGCGGAACTAAAAGAAAAAGACGTCACGCCAGGCCTTGCCGTGGTTCTCGTAGGCGACGACCCGGCATCGCGCGCTTACGTGCGCTCGAAAGACAAAATGTGTCGCGAGCTTGGACTGCACTCACTGAAATTGGAATTACCGGCTTCGACCACTCAGACTGAGCTTCTCAACCGTGTCGAAGAATTGAACACCGACTCCACCATTCATGGGATTCTTGTTCAATCACCACCGCCGGCACACATCGACGAAACAGCAATCGTTCGAGCCCTCGATCCACGCAAAGACGTGGATGGATTTCATCCGGAAAACGTCGCAAAGCTCGTGCTCGACGATCCCAGCGGCTTTGTCCCGTGCACGCCGCTGGGCGTTCAGCGTCTGCTAATAGAAAGCAAGATCAACATTAATGGCGCGCACGTTGTGGTTCTTGGCCGCAGCATGATCGTGGGGAAGCCGCTGGCCCTCCTTCTCATGCAGAAAAACGAGAAGGCCAACGCAACAGTTACTGTGGTGCATTCGCGCAGCCGCGATCTCGCGGGCATAACCCGCTCGGCCGACATCATCATTGCGGCAATTGGTCGCGCTGGATTTGTCAAAGCCGATCACGTGCGCGAAGGCGCCATCGTTGTTGATGTTGGGATTAATCGCGTCGAAGACGCAGCAAGTGACCGTGGTTACCGCCTGGTGGGCGATGTCGCATTTGACGAAGTATCGGAACAGGCAAGCGCGATCACACCGGTGCCGGGTGGTGTTGGACCAATGACGATCGCGATGCTGATGTCGAATACGGTCAAAGCAGCTCGGCAATCGCTGGGCAAGGCGACGTGATTTGCTCAACCTACCGGGGAAGAGTGAACAATTTTCGTGGTGAGCAATTTCAAGATTGAGGGATTAATTCGTGCTGCACGGATAAAGAGCGAACCGATGCGAGGAGATAAGACCGCAGCGCGCGCCAGTCGATTGATCAAGAGTCTTCCCCAATACATTTCGGCGGAGGCACCAGCGAATTCGCGAAGTGCGAATTGTCGATCTTTGCCGCTGATGATTTTCGCAATCGCACCTGCGGCGAGCTCTCCCGAGCGAAGTGCGTAATAGATTCCTTCGCCAGTAAACGGCTCCACGACGCGGGCTGCGTCGCCGATAAAAAGAAGATTTTCGTGGGCGCAGGGAACAGGCGCGCGGGTAAGCGGTGTGATAGTGCGCCAGGGTTGATCAGCGGGGATTTCGAAGTGTCGTTGTGCCCATTGCCGCAGTCTGGAAATAGTGGGGGGCCTGCCGACGAGGCAAAGATTGAGCTCCGATTCGTTTACCGGAGCCTGACCTGAGTAACCTTCTCGAAGAAATTGCAGCACGATGCGTTTGCCGAAATTTCGCGGAAGCGGAATGTGCGCTTGCAATGCGACGCGTTCGCGCGCTGGGCGCGGCAGTAAATTGCGCAGGCGCGCCACGGTGGAGTTTCGTCCATCTGCGCCAATTAATGTCCGAGCGCAAAAAGCTTCGTGGAGGCCGGTTTCAATTTTCCAATCGCCGTCGTGCGTCAATGTAGTGACCGTTGTTTCCCCACGAACCTGCGCGCCAAGTTCGCGAGCGCGTCTCAGCAGGAGATCATCGAAAAGGCTGCGTTTTATCGACAACTCGCAATCGTCTCCCGTTGGAAAATCGACAATGACTTTGTGACCGTCGATGGCGATGAACTCGACTGAGGTGAGTTCGGAATGCGGCAAATCCCAAACTCGCTTCGTGAGGCCGAGACGCTCCAATACACGCCAGCACGATGGGTTCAAACAATCGCCACAGACTTTTTCTCGGGGAAATCTTTCCCGCTCGAGAACGAGCGTATGCAAACCAGCGAGAGCACAAAACGCTGCACAGCTTGATCCGGCTGGGCCGCCACCCACGATCGCCACGTCAAATGTCTGCATTGGAGTATTGGAGTGATGGAGTAATGAAAGTCACTCAAACCATTATTCCATTACTCCAATACTCCATCACTCCAACTACCGAATCGCCGCTGGCGCGCGATTCAATAGCGGAGCAAATTGATTTAGATGAGCTGGTCTCTCCCAATTTTTCGCATCGCGGGCATTCAATTGCGGATTCACATTACGTTCTTACTGCTGATTGCCTGGCTGGCTTTCGGCTATTACGCGCAGGGCGGTTCGGCGGTGGCGGCCAGCCGCGTGATATTTGTTTTGCTTCTTTTCCTTTGCGTGGTGCTGCACGAATTCGGCCACGCATTCGCCGCGAAGGCGTTCGGGATTAATACGCCTGACATCACATTGCTGCCGATCGGCGGAGTGGCGCGTCTTGAACGAATGCCGGAGGAACCGGTTCAGGAATTGATCATCGCGGTGGCGGGACCCTTGGTGAATGTGGTGATCGCGCTCGGTTTGTTTGTGGCAGGCGGATTCCGGGCGTTTCTCAATCCCTCAAACGTCGAAGGCGGCGGTCTCGTTGCGCAGTTGCTTACGATTAACATCATGCTGGTGCTTTTTAATTTGTTGCCGGCATTTCCAATGGATGGGGGGCGCGTGTTGCGAGCGTTGCTTGCCACACGATTAAGTTATGCGCGCGCTACACAGGTCGCTGCGAACGTCGGCCAGGGTTTTGCATTCATTTTCGGATTCATCGGATTGCTTTGGAATCCATTTCTGCTCTTCATCGCGCTTTTTGTTTATATCGGTGCGTCGCAAGAAGCTGCCCTGGCGCAGATGAAAGATGTCTCGCGCAGGTTCCCGGTTTCCAGCGCGATGGTGCGCGAATTTCGTACTCTCTCGGGAGATGCCACCCTGCAGGAAGCGGTGGATGCTTTGCTTGCGACTTCGCAACACGATTTTCCGATCGTTGATGACAGTGGCAACGTCGCCGGCTTGTTGACGCGTCAAGATCTGATCGCTGCGTTGCGCAAGAACGATCCCGCGCTTCGCGTGGGCGACGTGATGCGGCGAGATATTCCCACGGTGACCACCGGAACGCGTTTCGAAGAAGCGTTCCGCATCATGCAAGAGTGCAATTGCCCGGCAGTGCCGGTTCTGGATCGCATGAAGCGCCTGGTCGGTTTACTCACGCCGGAGAACGTGACCGAACTGATGATGGTGCAATCGGCCATGCCGCAACGGCGGGTCTTGTAAGACTGCCCTATCTACTTAGGGGCTCGCCAGCGTCCGGATCAGTCAAGCCGCGGGTCATCCCGAGCCTGCGGAGACGGTGAGGGACCTCTCACAAGCTGGCCGATCACGGCCTCGATCCTGGGTGTGATCAACTGCGTGCGGGTGAGCTCCCTCGGCGCTTCGCCAGCCTCGGGATGACAATTCAGTGGACGCGCTCAGGAGCTGATGCGCATCGGCATCAGGACGTAGAGAAATGGCGTCTGAATTTTTAAAACGCCCGGGCTCATTTCGTCGATGAGATCGAGAAAGACTTCGTCTTCTGTCAGAGCGCGCAGCGGCGCCATGAGAAATTCGGGATTAAACGCGATGGAGAAATCGCGGCCCTTGTAAGCGACGGCGATTGATTCCTTCGCTTCGCCCACCTCCGGCGTGGTGGCAGTAATGTCGATATTGTTCTTGCTAAAGTTCAGCTTAATCGAGTGCGTTTTATCGCTGGCGAGAAGGGAAACGCGCCGAAGCGAATTTAGAAATGTTTCGCGCTCGAGTTTTATCCGCTCTTTTGCCTCTGATGGAATGACCTGGCGATAGTTTGGGTAATTGCCTTCGATCAATTTCGAGACGAGCAGCGTTTTATTGAGATCGAATGCGATCTGCCCGCTGCCCATGCTGACCTTGATTTCGCCATCATCAGCAAGCAGGCGTTGCAATTCTGTCACCGCTTTCGTCGGGATAATTAAGTCCGCTTCATGGCTGCGCGGGAATTCCAGTTCGATTTCGCCCATAGCGAGCCGACGCCCATCCGTCGCCACCAGCGTCAGCTTGTTGTCCTTAAAACTGAAAAGAACCCCGTTGAGGACGTAGCGAGTTTCGTCAGTCGATATCGCGTACGAAGTCTTGCGCAGTCCGTCGCGCAAATCTTTCTGCCGGATGGTGACAACTTTTGCGTCCTCGAACTTTGGCAGCGGCGGAAATTCTTCCTCGGGCAGCCCGAGGATTTTGAAAAAGCTTTGGCCGCTCCGGATGGAAGCGGCATTTTTTCCGTTAACATCCACCTGAATTTCGCTCGAAGGCAGTTCACGGACGATGTTGAAAAGTCGACGGGCAGGGAGTGTGGTCGCCCCTTCTTTTTCTACATCCGCCTCGCAGCTGCCGCGGACACCGACATCGAGATCGGTTGTCGTGAGATGGATTTCGTCGCCGTGCGCCTGAAGCAGAACGTTGGAAAGGATGGGAAGAGTCGTGCGGGTACTGACCACATTTTGGACCTGCTGCAGGCCTTCGAGCAGTTTTTCTTTCGCGACACTAAATTTCATTATGACGGTCTAAGATGTAAAGCTTTGGGTTTTGTTCGGCAACCGCAATCTCTCCAATGCCCGACAAGTCCTCCACGGCGGATTGGTCCGGGGGGCCAAGTCCGCCAGTCGGACGGACTCGTCCCGTGGCGAGTTTGTAGCTGCGGTTGCCGGAATCGCAAGCTGGAAACGCACCACTTGAAGCTCAACGCTGAAGGGAACTATCAATGAAAGATATGGTCTGGCGGAGGTTGTCTTGTTCGGCCATCCGTTTCTTCACCAGTTTGCATGCATGCAACACCGTGCCGTGATCGCGTCCTCCGAATGCGTCGCCAATTTCGTTCAAGGACGCCTTAGTAAGTTCGCGCGCAAGAAACATCGCCACCTGCCGCGGAAAGGCGATGCTGGCGGGGCGCCGCTTGCTTGTCATATCGGCCACGCGCACATCAAAATGCTCAGCCACGCGTCGCTGAATTTGTTCGATTGTGATCGAATGGCGTCCTTCCTCCTGCAAAATATCCTTTAGCAAATGTTCCACGACCTCCTGGGTCAGTTCCTTGCCGCTGAGTGATGCAAACGAAGCCACACGCATGAGCGCGCCTTCAAGCCGACGCACATTTGTGCGAATACGGCTTGCAAGAAATTGAAAAACCTCATCGCGCAATCTGATCTGCATGCCGTGCGCTTTTTTCCGCAAGATCGCCATGCGCGTCTCGATGTCCGGCGGTTGGAGCTCGGCGGTGAGTCCCCATTCAAAGCGTGAGACCAGCCGGTGCTCTAGATTTGCAATCTCCGAAGCAGGCCGATCGCTGGAGAGGACGATCTGTTTATGTCCATCGAAAAGCGTATTGAACGTGTGAAAGAATTCTTCCTGGGAACGCTCTTTGCCTCCAAGAAATTGGATGTCGTCTATCAGGAGGAGATCGACCTGGCGATAACGCTTTCGGAATTTGACCAGATTACTGTGCTGGATCGCGTCGATGAACTCGTTGATGAACAGTTCACTGGAGACATAAATCACCTTTACGTTTTTCTTCTTCGCCCAAACGTATTGCCCGATGGCCTGCATCAGGTGGGTTTTGCCAAGACCGACACCGCCATAAATGAACAGCGGGTTGTATGTGCGCGCGGGCGTCTGGGCTACGGCGAGAGCGGCAGCATGCGCAATTTCATTGTTCGGACCGACCACGAAAGATTCGAACGTGTTCCGTGGATTGAGCCCAGGCACGGTTGCGCCTGGTTTTGTGTTCGCGGACGGTTCGGGTAAAATTTTCTCCAGCGGCGCGGCATCCTCGACGGGCATCTGCACGCTCGTTCCCGACGGAGAGCAGAATTTTACCGGACGCGGGCCACCGAGGGTTGTTACAATGGCAGTCTGCAACGCGGGCATATAATTACTTTCTATCCAAAACTGATAGATGTTGTTTGGAACGCGAAGAGTGAGCGATTTGTCTTTCGCCTCGACAAGTTCGACGGCCGAAAACCAGCGTTTAAAGCTGTCGGCGCTGATCTGTGGTTTAAGCGCAGCTGATAATTGCTGCCACAGCTGTGCGCATTTCTTGTCCATAGCAGACTTGTTAACAGTGTTACACAATCGCCACACTCGCTGATCGCGCGGAGAATCGCTGGGTAAAACCCAGGCAAAGTCGAGCTAATTGCGAGCGTAACTTCCGGGAGGAATCCTGAAGAAAACGGTCAAAAGTTCGTAAATACGAGGGAAAATGGACTGCGCTGAGCGTTAGCGATTGATTCGATGCCCCAAGGTGGCGTTGCATGTTCTGTCGTTGTTCCGGTGCCTTCTGCGTGTCGTTCATTCTCGCTGCTAAGAGTTTCTCAGAAATGTTCACAACTTATTCACATGCGTTCTTGTTCTGCCTCGCCAGCGGGCTTGAGACTAGAAATCGCTTTCAAAATCGACAAGAAAAAAATGAACTTTATTTGAAATTTTATTTTCATCGCGGCCAAAAATTTTCTTGACTAGAAAAAGAAGCGCGCGTGTCCGAGAGAAAACAAAAAGAACATCCCGCTGCTGATTTTTGGGGCGGGCTCGTCCGTAACGGGAGAGCAATCGCCGCGGGGAAGCGATCAATCGATCCGCGTCGCCATGATGCCATTCCGATTTGACCGAATCGACTCGAGCACGCAATTTTCTCGCCTCCAAAGTGTCACGGGACCTTTGAAAGATCGAAAATGCGGGCCACGCACACGAAGATAGAGAACTGGGAGGCAAATTGCACCTCTAATTGGAACAGTAGAGCGATACGCCGAATTCTGTCGATCGGCGTTATCGGCCTTTTTCTTTGTGCTGCGCAGGCATATTCGGTCGATGAGTTGTTGCCGCCGTTCGGCTTTCGTTGGAACGACTCGATGGCGCATGTGGAAGCGGTGCTGCACGGCGCGAAAGCGAAGATCACCTCGCGAGAAAAAAAGGAGAACCGGGACGTCTGGACAGTGGAAGGACTGCTTCATCCCGGGTTAAAGCGCACACTGTTTACTTTTAAGCAGAGAGCGCTCGTTGCAGTGGAGCTGCAATATGAATACCCGGATTGGTCGATCGAACGCTACAACCAGCGTATGGGAGAAATTCGCAAATACTTCGATGAGAAATACGGGACGGGAAAACTGGTGTCACGTTCCCGCGATACTGACACCGACGTCGTCCAGACGCTGGTTGGCTATCAATGGATGGTCGGCGCGACGATGCTCGAGCTTTTTTATTTTTCTGCGCAACACGGCCCGCTGCTTTACCGGACTATTACGGTTGACTATAAGGCGATGTAATCGCCTTCGTCGCCACGAATGGCGCGTTTCGCCATCGCTGCAGTTAGCTTTTTCTAGTCTTCGAAGACCGGACAGGTTATCAGGTCTTCCGCCAAATGAGCCGAGGAGTTGTTCATGTCAGCCTCTGACCTTGCCGAATCCGCCAGTCCCGGCGTCGCCGGAAGTCTGACGAAGCTTGGGACCGACCCGAAGACCGGTCTGAATTCGGTCGAACTACAAGAGCGCCTGAGTAAGTACGGACCGAACGCACTGCCGGAAGACAAGAAGAGCGCGTTTTCCGGATTGCTCGCTTATTTTTGGGGACCCATACCGTGGATGATTGAGGCTGCGGCCCTCATGGCCTTGATTGTAGGAGACTGGGGTGATCTTACGATCATTACCTCGCTTCTGTTGTTCAACGCCTTGTTAGGGTTTTGGGAGGAACACGAGGCTTCCAACGCGCTCGATGCATTGAAGAGTTCCCTTGCGCTAAAAGCCCGCGCGCTGCGGGGCGGAAAATGGGAACAGGTCGATGCGCGGACATTGGTGCCTGGAGACGTCATTCGGTTATACCTTGGCGACGTTGTACCCGCGGACTGTCAGCTCATCCAAGGCGACTACATCAGCGTCGACCAATCCGCGTTGACCGGTGAATCCCTGCCGGTAACCAAGAAATCGGGTGAGGGCGCATACTCGGGTTCCATCGTGAAACAGGGAGAAATGATCGCGGTAGTTACCGCGACCGGTGGAAATACATTTTTCGGACGCACGGCGAAACTAGTGGCTGGTGCCGGAAACATCTCGCACTTCCAGAGAGCCGTGATGAAGATCGGCAACTTCCTTATTATCCTGGCACTGGTTTTGGTGGTGATTCTGGTAGCCAGTCGTCTCTTCGACATGCGCGGCCATTACGACCGAGCAGTTCTGTTAAGGCTGGCCGAGATTGTTCTTATCCTTCTGGTGGCGTCAGTGCCGGTAGCAATGCCGGCAGTTCTTTCGGTGACCATGGCTCTGGGGGCCCGAAGGCTTGCCAAAAGCAAGGCAATCGTCTCGCGACTGGAGGCGATCGAGGAATTGGCGGGCGTCGACGTCCTTTGTTCGGATAAGACCGGCACATTGACCCAGAACAAGCTGACCCTCGGCGAAGCGCAACCCTGGGCTGGAACTGACGCGCAAACGTTGATTCTGATGGCGTCCTTAGCTTCGCGCGCAGCGGATAACGATCCGATCGACCTCGCGATCATGGCCGGCCTCAAGGACTCCTCAGTGCTGAAGAGCTATCAACAGGAAAATTACGTCCCCTTCGATCCGGTGGACAAGCGCACGGAGGCCATGATCAAGGATGCCTCCGGTAAAGTCTTTAAGGTGACCAAAGGCGCGCCACAGGTGATTCTCGGGCTGGCGAAGCTCTCTGGCGCGGACTTGGAGAAGGCACAGCAGGCGGTGAACGGATTCGCCAGTCGCGGTTACCGCACCATCGGTGTGGCTGATGCCCAAGGTGATGGTCCTTGGGCGTTCCTGGGAATTCTACCCCTGCTGGATCCGCCTCGGCCGGATTCCAAGAGCACTATCGCTCGGGCTCGTGAATTCGGCGTCCATGTGAAGATGGTTACCGGCGATAATGTAGCCATAGCCCGGCAGATCTCATTAGAGCTGGACATGGGCGCAAACATCCAGCCGGCGACGGAACTCTTCCCCGGTGATGTGACGAAAGGACAAATCCCCTTAGATGCTGCGGAGAAAATCGATGCGGCCGATGGCTTCGCTCAGGTTTTCCCAGAGCATAAATACGCCATCGTAAAAATATTGCAGGAGAACGGCCATATCGTCGGCATGACCGGCGACGGGGTTAACGATGCTCCAGCTCTTAAACAAGCAGATGTAGGCATCGCCGTTTCCGGCGCGACCGAGGCAGCTCGAGCAGCGGCAGCCTTAATTCTGACCGCCCCCGGTTTGTCAGTCATCATCGAAGGAATCGCGGAAGCCAGGCGGATCTTCGAGCGGATGATGAGTTATGTGTTGTATCGAATCGCCATGACTATTGCTATCATGGTGTTTGTGGTGCTGGCCTCGATCTACTACCACTTCTTTCCGCTCACAGCGATCATGCTGATCGCGCTCGCTCTTCTGGACGACGTGCCCATTATGACTATCGCCTTCGACAATGCCAGCGTGCCGCCTCAACCAGTGAAGTGGGAGTTGGATCGGGTACTGGTCCTTTCGTCGGTGTTAGGGTTACTTGCAGTTATTCAGAGCTTTGGTCTGCTCTACCTCGGCGACACGGTTCATCACCTGGACCATTCACACCTGCAGACCATGATGTTCTTGCAGCTCGTTGCTGGCGGTCATCTGATGTTATTCGTGACTCGTACCCGAGGAGTTTTTTGGAAACCGCCGTATCCGAGCTCGAAACTTTTCTTCGCCATCATCGCAACACAAATCGTCGCGGTGTTGATGTGCAGCCAGGGCTGGCTGGTGCCGTCACTTCCCTGGGGAATCATAGGCTTTGTCTGGGCCTATAACCTCGCATGGATGGTAGTCCAGGACGTCGTCAAACTCGCGCTTCATGGAATTCTCGATCCCAGCCGTTCGTGGAAGAGATCGCTCTTTCAGCCGCTCCGCGTTCCCGTCGCAAGCCCGCCATAGGCTCTGAGTAAACAGAAAAAAGAAGGAGAGCAATCATGTCCGATTACCTGAAAAAATTGATCGTGGAACCCGACTCCAAGATCCGGCTTAAAGATTTCGACCCGGATTATCACGGTAAACATGAGTCGCGGAAATCAGCCCTGCCGGAGATTGAGGAGAACCGGCAGAAAATGCAGGAACTGCAGTTCCTGATGTATGCAGAGAATAAGCATTCCCTTCTCATTGTGTTGCAGGGACTCGACGCGGGGGGCAAAGACGGTGTGGTCCGCCACGTTTTGACGGGCATGAATCCGTCGGGTTGCGTTTCAGTTAACTTCAAGCAACCCACGGCGGAAGATTTGGACCACGATTTTCTCTGGCGCGTGCATCCTCACGTGCCAGGCAAAGGCTCGGTCGCAATTTTCAATCGCTCCCACTATGAAGATGTGCTGGTGGCAAGAGTGCACAATCTGGTGCCGGAAAAAGTCTGGTCGAAACGGTACGATCAAATAAACGATTTTGAACAGCTAATCTCCACGGAGAACAACACAAGCGTTCTCAAATTTTTCCTGCACATTTCCAAAGACGAACAGGTAGCCCGCTTCAAGAAGCGACTCGATGATCCGGCTCGCCAGTGGAAGATCAGCGAATCGGACTACAAGGAACGTGACTATTGGGATGATTACATTGAGGCATTCGAGGATGTGCTTACGAAGACGAGTACCAAGCATGCGCCCTGGTTCATCATTCCTTCAAACCATAAGTGGTTCCGCAATTTGTCTATCTCACAGATCATTGCCCGGACGATGGAAGAAATGGATATGCAATTTCCACAGCCGACCGTGAACTTAGGCGAAATTCGGCGCAAATATCATCAGGCGGCCGACGAAGAGAAATCAGGCCGTAGCAAGAAGCGTTAGAAAGGCATGCTTGTCTTGGATCGCATTCCTGACCTTTATTCTTGACGTTGGGTATGCGTTTCGTTGTAGCCACGGCGCTATGTCGCCGTGCCGGGTGGCAACACAGCCCCCGCCACGACACCCCGAATGCTTTCGGGCTAAAATAACGCGAGAGATTACGAACCATTGACTGAAGTCACCCTACCGCAACGCCTGACGTTGCTACTGGATGAGTCGCCGTTGAAAGCCATCGAGCGATGGCTTTGGGTGCTCTCGACTGGAGGTACATTGCTTGATGGCTTCGTCATTTTTGCTCTCGGCGTGGCGATGCCGCTCATCATCGCTGAATTCCATATCGCTCCCGAGATAGTCGGCCTTATCGGCGCAGCCCTGGTGCTAGGTGCCGTTTTCGGGGCCGGATTTGGCGGGCCTGTGGCCGATCGTCTTGGCCGCAAGCGCCTCATGCTCGCCGATATGATAATTATTGTCGCCGGCGCAGCGACCAGCGGGCTGGCGAACGGAGCGATGATGCTCTTTATCGGCCAATTCCTTGTCGGCGTGGGAGTCGGCATCGATTTCCCAGTGAGTAGCACTTACATCTCGGAAGTATCGCCCAAACGTAGTCGTTCGCGAATGATGGTAGCTACAATTGCCTGCCAGTCAGTGGGCATGCTGCTCGCCGCGGCGATAACTCTTGTGTTACTGAAAAACGTGGCAAGTGCTCAGAACTGGCGGCTTTTCTTGGCGACTGAAGGCATCATTGCCCTCTTATTTTTCTTGTTACGTCTCTCGGAACCGGACAGTCCCCATTGGTTGATGACTCGAGGCAAATTCGCACAGGCGGCGCAGGCGTTCATCCGGATCATGCCTGAACAGCGCGAACTAGTCCTGCAACTTACCAGCAGTGCCGGCGACAAGAGCCTCGCAGATTCGGTCGCGCCAGCGAAACCTCCAGGAATCGCGGTCCTATTCTCGCGTCCCTATCGCGCCCGGACAGTGTTAGTAGCGGTACCCTGGTTTCTAATGGATATCGCCACCTACGGCGTCGGCCTCTTCACTCCGATTATCCTGGGCGCGATTGATATCTCTAGCCAAGCTGGTGGTCTCATCACGCACGACCTGGCCGCTGCCAGAGGAAGCGCCGCAATCGATTTGTTTCTGCTGTTCGGTTTTCTGCTTGGAATATGGGCGGTTCCACGGTTCGGACGCATACGTATGCAGGCCATCGGTTTTGGATGCATGGCTGGTGGCATGTTGATACTGATGACCGCTGGTCAGCTGTCGAATTCCAGCTTCCATATTCCACTGGTGTTCGCCGGGTTCGTCCTGTTCAACTTATTGATGAACGCCGGGCCCAACGCCACAACGTTTACGCTGGCGCCGATCCTATTTCCGACGGAGTTACGAGCCACTGCCAGCGGCTTTGCTGCTGGCGTCGCGAAGATCGGAGCGACCTTCGGTGTCTTCGTCCTACCTATTCTAAAGGGTAAATTCGGCGTCCCAGCTGTGTTGGGGATGGTAGCTGCTGTTAGCGTCCTAGGCTTGATCGTGACTTTGGTCTTTGGCCACGAGGACACCGAATAACACCCGATTGAGAGAGTTTTTTCCCTTCCCTTTACCCTGCGCTCGCGGCTATGAACGAATCCGTGACTCCGCTTTTATCGGCTCGCCACAGGCAAGCAAGCAGATTAGGCGGAATAATTCCGTCCATATCTCGTTAGCCGTCAACAAATGAGAATCATTCTTCTAGGAAACGCGGGAGCGGGTAAAAGTACAATGGCACACCGCCTGATCAGCAGCGCCGGCATCCCGCGTCTGTCATTGGATGAAATTGCTTGGGATCAAGGCGCAAGGCGAAAACCTTTCGAAGAGAGCCGGACGCTCCTTCGCCAGTTCATTAACGCCAACAAGCAATGGGTCATTGAGGGCTGTTATGGGGACCTCATCGAAGCAGCGCTTCCGTACTGTACCGAGCTGAGGTTTCTGAATCCGGGTATTGAGATATGTGTAGCGCATTGCAACCGCCGACCGTGGGAGCTATCAAAGTTCTCCTCTGCCGAACAGCAGGACGCGATGCTCAGTCAATTGATCCAATGGGTGCAAGAGTATGAGACTAGAGACGATGAGTACGGTTTGAAACGACACCGCCAGGTTTTCGAGAGTTTTTCGGGACCTAAGGACGAGTACATATCCACTGCTTCATATGAAGGCTAACCATGCGCTGCAGCGAACGGCGGCATCACGTCGAAGTTGCAATCGACGCATCTCGTGGCCGCCGTCGCTGAGCTGGGTCGTTAGGCACCCAGAAATTCTCGATTGACTGCCAAAGCGAATTAACCAGCAACGGCGGCCTATCGCGACACGTCTAGTCCCTTCGTACGTTTCAGCCACGATTTGATCGACAACGGCTTTCATATCTTGAGTACGTTCCCACACCATAAGCTGTCGGTCCGCGCCAGTGCCTTCGCGAATGATTCGCTCGATATGCGCCATCTCTGCGTGACTGCCCAGTTCGTCCACTTCCGTGGCAATGAATTCAAGCATCTCGTGAAGCAATTCGCGCTCGTCCAACTCGCATTTACGACCAAAATCGATCAGCTTGCCATCCAGCCCATAACGGGAGGCGCGCCATCGGTTTTCATCGATTAACCGACGCGGATAACTGCGAAACGTCACATTCTGGCGGCGCAATTTTTGCAGCTTTGCTACAATGGCTTGCATGAGCGCGGCCAGGGCGATGGTGTCGTCCACGCGCGATTGCGCGTCGCAGATCCGGAATTCGATCGTGTCGAAAAAGGGATGCAGCCGAATGTCCCACCAAATCTTTTTTGCATTGTCGATGCAATTCGTGGCGACGAGGAGCTTCAAGTAATCCTCGTATTCGGAGAGACTCTCGAACGCGTCTGGAATTCCAGTGCGCGGAAAACGCTCGAAGATCATTTGCCGATATGCCTTCAAACCCGTGTTCTGTCCCAGCCAGAAAGGTGAATTGACCGAGAGCGCGTAGAGATGCGGCAGGAAATAGCGTGCCTGGTTCATGATGTCGATCCCTTCTTCACGATCCGGAATTCCAACGTGAACGTGCAATCCAAAGATGAGATTTGCCCGCGCGATTTGCTGCATGTCTTTGACGATTGTGGCGTAGCGCTCATCCAACGTGATGAGTTGATCCATCCAGTGCGAGAAGGGATGGGTGCCAGCTGACGCGATTTTCAATCCATCGCGCGCCGCGAGATTGGCCAACTCGCCGCGAAGATCGAGAACTTGCTGTCGGGCGCAACGCGCATCGCTGCAGATCTCGGTGCCCAGTTCCACCACTGATTGATGCATCTCTGGCTTGACGTGTTCTTTCAAAATCATTTTGCCGCCGGCCAGAATTTGCTGGATATGCGAACGTAGCTCGCGCGTCTCCGGATCAATGATCTGAAATTCCTCCTCGATGCCGAGAGTAAAAACGTGGTCCTTCATGATCGCGGATCGTAGGGCTCAATGCGATGGCAAAGAGGCTGTTTCGAACGAAGAAAGCTCACGGTTCTGCTCACGCGAGGCATCATATTCCAAAAGTTCATACATTTGTAACAATAGAGCGCTTTCCAAGCGACGCAGGGAGGTATTCTTTGTTACGCGCTGCTGCTGATTAGCGGGCATTCTCGGCGCGCCGGCTGGTATGCGGTGAATACGATTTCAGAGTGCAGCTTAATTATGACGAATGAACTGGCATCGCATCTTGAAGGGAGCCAGCCACTCCAATTGTTAATCGCGAAGCTCTCGGAAATTCGTCGTTCGTTGATCAGTCAGGAGACTGAATTTCGAGGGCGAATAATGACTGCGCATCCCGCGTATCGACAAAGTGTGGCCAACCTGATCCACTATCTGGCACTTCGGCGCCATGACATCCGGCTGCTTCAAGATGAACTTGCGGCCTTGGGTCTCTCTTCCCTGGGAAGGGCCGAATCGCACACGCTGTGGACGCTCGATGCGGTGTTGAATGTTCTGCGTCATCTGAGTGGACGATACAGACAAAGCCGGTTCCCATCTGAAGCCGTCAGTTTCGCTGAAGGCAGATCAATGCTCGCTGCGCATACCGAAGTGCTGCTGGGCCCGGCGCTGCCGCATCGGGCTGTCAGGATTATGGTCACGATGTCCAGCGAGGCGGCGCATGATTACATGCTCGTCCGCGATCTGCTTTCTCACGGGATGAACTGCATGCGGATCAACTGTGCGCATGACACGCCCGAGACTTGGAGCCGCATGGCTGCGCATCTCGAGCGTGCACGCCGCGAATTGGGTTTGCCCTGTCGGCTTTTCATGGACCTGGCCGGACCGAAGCTTCGCACCGGGCACATCGAGGCTGGACCCCAAGTGGTGGTGTGGCACCCGAGGCGTGACAGTTTCGGACGAGTCACCGAGCCCGCGCGAATCTGGCTTGGCCCGGACGGTGACAACCGATTTGTCTCCAACGACGTGGATGCCGCGCTAGCTGTCCCGGCGGATTGGCTAGCTCAATTGAAACCTGGAGAACGCATTGCCCTCCAAGATGCGCGCGGCAAACGGCGACTTCTGGAGGTGCTCAGCAGTGAAGGAGCAGCTCGGTGGGCATGTTGCAGCCAGACTGCTTATGTAACGGCCGATTCGATCCTGGTGCGAGTCGATGCCGAAAACGAAGCTAAGCGGGAGGCTCGGGTTGGGGCTGTACCCCCTCGCGAAACAGGGATCATGCTTCGCAAGGGCGACTTTCTTATTCTGACCTGCGAGCCCATTCCCGGCAAACCCGCGGAGATCGGATCGCACGGTCACCTCCTCCGAGCCGCTTCGATCTCGTGCACACTTCCCGAAGTCTTTTCGCAGGTGCGCAAAGGGGAGAGGATTTGGTTCGACGACGGTAAAATCGGAGGAATTGTTCGCGAGGCGAGACCCGACGCGCTTCGCATCGAGGTCACCCAGGCGAGGCCAAAGGGAGAGAAGCTGCTCGCTGATAAGGGAATTAATTTGCCGGACACTGACATCAGATTGCCCGCGCTTACCTTGCAGGACTTACAGGACCTGAGATTTATTGTCCGCCACGCAGACCTAGTGGGGATGTCGTTCGTGCGACACGAGCGGGACATTTATGAGCTCCAACGGCATTTGCGGCAATTGAACGGAGAACACTTGGGGATCGTATTAAAAATCGAGACGCGACAAGCATTCGAGCGTCTGCCGAATCTCATTATGGCGGCGATGCGACACTATCCTGTCGGTATCATGATCGCGCGCGGCGATCTCGCCGTCGAGTGCGGATACGAGCGGATGGCGGAAGTGCAGGAAGAAATACTCTGGATTTGCGAAGCCGCGCATCTGCCGGTTATCTGGGCAACTCAGGTGCTGCAGTCGCTGGCGAAAAAGGGCCAGCCGTCGCGAGCGGAAATTACCGACGCCGCGATGGGGGAACGAGCAGAATGCGTGATGCTTAACAAGGGTCCGCACATTGTCGCGGCAGTCAGCGCGCTTGACGACATCCTGCGCCGAATGCAGGACCATCAATCGAAGAAATCATCACGACTTCGCCAGCTCCATCTCAGCGTAGGGCCAGAAGCAGAAGAAGAATAGCGTGCATGGGACTCGACGACGTCGATCTTGCGATCATCGATCTCGATGAAAACCGGGAGCGAAGAGGTGAGTTTCAAGCTTCAATTCCACAAGGCCGAAGGCGAATGGAAAAGCTCAGATTAAGCTGTGAAGGTCGCCGTCTTTAACGCAAGAAATTACGACCGCGAATTTCTGAGCGCGGCGAATAATTCGCATCATGAATTACGTTTCTTCGAGCCGCATTTGAATGAAGAAACAGCAGGGCTCGCTGCGGGGTTCGGAACGGTTTGCGTGTTCGTGAACGACCGTGTCGGTGCAGCCGTAATCGCAAAGTTGGATTCGTTAGGCGTGCGGCTGATCGCGTTGCGCTGCGCTGGATACAATAACGTCGATCTAAAAACTGCAGCCAAACGCGGCATGACTGTGGTTCGCGTGCCAGGATATTCGCCTTACGCAGTGGCGGAGCACACGGTCGGTCTGATGCTGGCGCTGAATCGCAAACTGCATCGCGCCTACAACCGGGCGCGCGAAGGCAACTTCTCTCTCGAAGGTTTGCTCGGATTCGACATGCAGGGAAAAACGGTCGGAATCATCGGCACTGGTAAAATTGGGACTGTGATGGCGCAAATTCTCGCCGGGCTGGCTTGCCCGACATTGGCGTTCGATTTGGTTCCGAATGAAAAATGCCGATCTTCCGGCGTGCGTTATGTGAAACTGGACGAATTGCTCACACAGTCGGAAATCATCACGCTCCACTGTCCGCTCACACTGGAGAACAAGCACATGATCGACGCGCGTGCGTTGGAGAAAATGAAAACCGGCGTGATGCTGATTAACACCAGCCGTGGCGCGCTGCTCGACACCGTGGCTGTAATCGAGGCCCTAAAGAGCGGAAAGATCGGTTATCTCGGCCTCGACGTTTACGAAGAAGAGGAACAAGTCTTTTTCGAAGACCGCTCCGGCCTGATCATTGCCGACGATGTATTTGCGCGGCTGCTCACGTTCCCAAATGTGATCATTACCGGCCATCAGGCGTTCTTCACGCGCGAAGCGTTGGAAAACATTGCGGCGACCACGATCAAGAACATCACCGATTTCGAAGAGGGACGCCGCTCCGGAAATGAAGTAACCGATCATGCCACTGTTCCCGCGCGTCCCTCCCAACCGCAAAAATGAAGGCATTCGTTATTCGTCATTACGCGGCTGCGTTGCACGGATTGCTTCGATAACTTCCTCTGGCTTCCACGCGTTGCCGCGCCAGATTTTGTCGATCTTGCCGTTCTTGTCTATCAATGCGGTGGCAAGCCCATGCGAAATGGTGCCGCCTTCGGTTTGCACATAGACGGAAAAGGCCCGCGTGAGCGCATCAACATCCGCTGGTGCGCCGGTAGCGAGCGTCCAGATCTTTGGGTCGGAATTTTGGTACGCGCCATATTCTTTCAAGACCGGCGGCCTATCAAATGCAGGATCGAGCGTGATGCTGAGCAAACGCGCCTTTGCGAGCGCGCCGCCACCGGTTTTGATGGCGCTCTGCAGGTCGGCAAAATTGTGCGACATGCGGGGACAGAAGTTTGGCAGCGGGCAACGTGTGAACACGAAGGTGAGCACGAAGGGTTCGCCTCGAAACGTGTCGAGCGTGATGCGTGCTCCCTCTTGATTTGTTAGCGCAAACGAAGGCATAGTGTCGCTTTCTTTCAAACGTTCCGAGACCTTTGGAGAAATCGGCGGCGTGGGAGCCGGCACGGGCAGGTGCACTTCGCTCGGCTCGATTTTTTTGATGTTGTCGATCCAAACGTCCTGGTCGGTGACGTTCAGCCGAAACGAAATCGCATCGCCAGTTTTAAGATCGACAATTTCTTTTGGGTTGTGAACCGCGAGCGGCATGGTCATCGAGGGCATGAAGCCGCGGATGTCCTCATGCTCGACATCCACGGTGCTGCGATCGGGCGCGGAACCACGAATGATTCCGCGCGCTTCGTAATGTCGCGCCGTCGCGTCCACTGCTGCCAGTGCTCGATTAAAACCACTAAGCGCAACCATAACGCAAAGTATCAAAGGAAGTCCGCCCCGGCGAATTTTGCCCATGTGGCAATTGAAATCGCTGGCTGAATTCGTCCAGAAAAAACCGGGGAAAGCCTTGATCTGGATCAAGGCGCGGCTTTCCACCCCAGCCTAATCTTGGGGCAAATGAAAGGCAGACCAACGAAACTATGAAAAAGATATTCAGAGAATCAATTCCAGTCATCGCGCTCGGTTGCAGCGCGCTTCTGTATTTAATTGCCGGTTGCTCGCGTGCGCCGGAAGCACCGCCGAAAACGATCCAAATCAACGCTGATGATAAGATGAAGTACGACGTCACGGCTTTCGATGCGAAACCGGGACAAAAAATTGCGGTAACGCTGAAAAATATTGGGACGACGCCGAAATTCTCGATGGGCCACAATTTCGTCGTGCTCGACCGCAACGTGAATGTCCAAAACTTTCTCGATGCCGCCTCGACGAACGCGTCGCATGATTATGTGCCGCCGGATGCGAAAGGCGTAATCGCGCATACGAAACTTCTCGGTCCCGGGGAAAACGACACCGTGGCGTTCAACGCGCCGTTCGTCCCCGGCGATTATCCTTTTTTCTGCTCGTTCCCAGGACACTATTCGCAGGGCACCAAGGGCGTCATGACCGTTAAGCAATAGGATCGACAACCAGAAAGATCGATAATGAAAATAATAACCAACTATTTGATGACAATCGCAATCGCGGCTACCACAGGCCTAACGAGTTGCGGAAAAAGCAGCAGCACATCACAAGGTGATCGCACCGCGAACGCGCTCGCCAGTTACGTCGCGCCTGGCGAGAAGGATGAATATTATCTCTTCTATTCGGGCGGACATTCCGGACAGGTGTTCGTCGCGGGCATTCCGTCGCTGCGTCACATCGTTACGATTCCAGTTTTCGCGCCGTACCCGGGCACCGGTTATGGATTCGACGAGGAATCGAAGAAAATGCTCGGCGATTTCACCTGGGGCGATATGCATCACCCGGCGCTCTCGCAAACCAACTCGAAATACGATGGCCGCTGGCTCTTTGTAAATGACAACGCCAACAATCGCATAGCGCGGATCGATCTGCGCGATTTTAAGACGCATCAAATCCTCGGCCCGATTCCAAATTCCATCGGCAATCATGGATCGTCATTCATCACGGAGAACTCGGAATACATTCTGTGTGCGACCCGTTTCTCCGTGCCGCTGCCGAAGGGACGCGTGGCAGACCCAAAAGATTACGAAAAGGAATTCAACGGCATGGTCAGCGGCATCAAAGTCGATCCGCAGACCGGCGAGATGAAAGTGGGCTGGCAAATTCTCACGCCGCCATTCGATTGGGACCTTGGCTCGACCGGCAAAGGACCGAGCAGTGGCTGGGCGTTCTGGACGAGTTACAACACGGAGATGGCGCACGACGTTCTCGAAGTGAACTCGACGCAGAAAGATCGCGATCTGTGCGCTGTGGTAAATTGGCGGGCGGCTGAGAAGGCCGTCGCCGAAGGCAAAGCGCAACAAATGGATGGCGTGCCGATTATCGATCCAGCGAAAGTTCCTGGAGTTCTGTATTTCGTTCCGATCGGCAAATCGCCGCACGGGATGGATGTCGATCCTACCGGTAAGTGGATCGTAGCCGGCGGAAAACTTCAACCTGCCACTACGGTGTTGAACTTCGAGAAAGTGCAGGCTGCGATTAATAACAAGACATTTGAAGGCGATTTTCGCGGCGTGCCGATTTTGAAATATGAAGCGGTCGTGGAAGGCGAGGTGCCGGTCGGTCTCGGGCCGCTCCACACGCAGTTCGACGGCAGAGGTTTCGCTTACACTTCGATGTTTATCGATTCATGCATCGTGAAGTGGAAACTGCCGCCGTGGACGGATGAAGAAAAGAAGGACCTGAACAAGGCCGTCCTCGATAAAGTGCCGGCGCACTTCAGCACCGGCCATCTTGTCGTCGCCGGGAGCGACACCGCGAAGCCGTACGGCAAATGGCTCGTGGCCATGAACAAGCTTTCGGCCGGCCGCCACGTCAACGTTGGCCCGGCGCAGCCCGAGTCGAGTCAGTTGATCGACATCAGCGGAGACAAAATGAAAATGATCGCCGAGGCATACACCGAGCCAGAACCGCACTTCGCACAAATCCTCAAGGTTAGCGAAATTCAACCAGCGGAAGTTTATCCGAAAGAGGAAAACAAGGATCCGAATGCGGTATGGGATAAAGACGCTGCTGGCGTGACCCGCACCGGCAATCAGGTTGTTGCCAAATTGACGGCGATCCGCAGCCGCTTCACGCCCGACCGGATAGATGCGCAAGTGGGCGACGATCTTACTGTGCACGTGACGAACATCGAGCAAACACGCGACATGATTCACGGATTCGGGTTGATCGAACACAATATCAACATGGTGATGGACCCGGGCGAAACGAAAACCTTCCACATCAAGTTGAACAAGCCCGGCGTGTTTCCGTTCTATTGCACAAACTTCTGCTCGGCGCTGCATCAGGAAATGCAGGGATATCTGGTGGTGTGGAAACCAGGTGAAGGCCCCACCGCCGCAGCAACGGGAGCAACCGGAGCAAGCGCGCAACGATAGACACGCAAAACAATGAATCGGCGATCCGTGGAACGAGCCACCGAAGCAAATGGAAGCGCTCATGAACTTGACGGCTTAAAGCCGTCAAGTTTGTCTGCGCGGATCTGAGGGGACGAAAATGGTCCAGCAAGTTTCCAGTCTTCTGCGGCGCGAGTTTCACTTCCTGCACATGCCGCTGAATCTTTGGTCGCGTTTGCTCCTCCTCGCCGCTGCGGTCACGATCGCGGTCTCGATCTTTTTTCCGTTGTGGAAAATGCATTTGGTCGCGCCACAATATTCCGACGGACTCGATCTCTATATCTTTCCGTACAAAATCCACGGCGGCGGATTGAACGGCCAGCATCTCAACGAGATCAATAATCTCAATCATTACATCGGCATGAAGCCGATCCAGGAAGCAGACTTCATGGAGATGCGCTGGATGCCGTTTGTCTTCGGCCTGATTATTTTGATGACGTTGCGCTCGGTGGTGTTTGGCGAGATGAGCAACGTGGTTGATCTCTTCGCCGTCTATTCTTACTTCGGCACCTTTTCGATCGCTTCATTTTGGTTTCGACTTTACACCTACGGTCACAATCTCGACCCGCACGCCCCGATGCACATCAGACCGTTCACGCCGCGGCTGATTGGCGTGGAACAGATTGCAAATTTCCGCGAGCACAGCTTTCCACAAGCGGGTGCTTATTTGCTGTGTCTTTCGGTTCTGCTCATCGTGCTCGCCGGCTGGTTTTCACGAAAGGAAACACGGGCATGAGAACAATTGTCGTGCTCCTATGCCTAACGGCGTCCGCGCTGTCGGCTACGTTGCAGGAGTGGATCGATGCGGCTGCCCGCGGCGATACGATTCGAATTGAAGCCGGTGTTCATGGCGGCCCGATCCTCATCAACAAACCGCTGACGCTCATCGGCCAGAAAGATGCCGAAATTCGCGGGAATGGCGTCGGCAGCGTTGTCACCATCGCGGCGGAAGACGTGACACTGAGCGGGTTCCGCATTGCGGATTCCGGCTTGCGCTTATCCGATGACGACGCTGCCGTTTTCGTCACCGGCAATCGCGTGAAGGTCGATAATTGCGTCATCGCCGAATCGCTCCACGGCATTTACCTCAAGAAAGTTTCGGGCGCGCAAATTCTCAATAACCGCATTCAAGGCAAAACTTCCCTTGCGGTCTCTGATGAACCTGTCGAAAAAGGAATCGGGAGCAGCACGGAGAACTGCGACACAACGTTGGTTTCCAATCGTCGCGGCAACGGTATCCACCAATGGAATTGCGAGAGCAATTTGATCCGCGGTAACGAAATCAGTGAAACGCGTGACGGCATTTATTTTTCGTTCACGAATAACTCGCGCGTGGAAAACAATCTCATCCACCACGTCCGCTACGGCCTGCACTACATGTATTCGGACGGAAATGTTTTCGAGAACAACACGTTCACGGAGAACGCAGCCGGCGCGGCGATCATGTTCTCAAAGGACCTTGTAATTCGAGGTAATCGTTTCGTCAGCAATCGCGGTCACCGCGCTTACGGTCTCATTTTTCAATCATCGGATCGCAGTACGCTCGAAGGGAACGAGATCAACGAAAACGCAGTCGGCCTTTCGTTCAATCAGTGCAACGCCAACAAGATCGTGGCCAATCGCGTGACTCACAATTACATCGGCCTGCGCGTGGGCTCGAACTCGGACGATAACCAATTCACAGAAAATATTTTTGCGCGCAATCTGCATCCGGTCGAAACCGGCGGCTCCGACGTTTCCGGCACACGCTGGTCAGTGAACGGCGTCGGAAACTTTTGGGGCGACGGATTTGAGTTCGACCTCGATCGCGACGGCATCAACGACCTTCCGCATCGCGAACTCGACTTGTTCGGTGTCCTGCGGCGGGACTTTCCCGCAGTCGCATTTCTTTCCGACAGTCCGGCGCTGAAACTGTTGCGCTTCGCGCATGAACGCGCGGCGCTGCCTGGAGTAAATACGATCGAGGATCGCGCCTCGCTTACCCCGCAGTTTTGGAAGCTGCGCGCACAACGAGCCGCAAAAACAATGTTATCCCAGCGATGATCGCCGCCGAACATCTTATAAAAAATTACGGTCGTAAGCCGGTCCTCCGCGACATGTCGATCCTGGCGAGCGCTGGCGCGATCACGCTTCTGGTCGGCGCGAATGGAGCGGGCAAGACGACAACGATGAAAGTGCTCGCCGGACTCGTTAGGCCAAACAGCGGCACCGCGTGCATCAAATCGTTCGACATCGTTCGTGACCGGATCAAAGCGCAGCGAGCGCTTTCGTATTTGCCGCAGCGCCTGGATTTTCATCCGCGCTTGACCTGCATCGAGATCATTCGGTTTTATGCACGACTGCGCGGCCTCACCTTGCCACGCTGCGAAGCGATGCTCGATCAAGCTGGTTTGCGCGAGTTTGAGCACGTGCGCGGGGGAGAACTTTCCGGCGGCACACGCCAACGGCTTGGCTTGGCCCTGTTGCTTTTGCCCGATGCATCGGTGTTGTTGCTCGATGAACCGGGATTGAGTCTCGATCCGGCGTGGCGCAAACGATTGCAAGAGACCCTTCGCTTCGAAGCGGAACGCGGCAAGGCCGTCCTGGTGACCACGCATCTTATCGCCGAATGGAACAACGTCGCGCATCGCTGTCTTCTTTGCGTGGACGGAAAGATCGAGCGCGAGCTCGACCCGAGAAATCTGCCCCACAATTTCGACGAAATACAAACCGTGGCGCACGATGCGACCGCAAGATCGACAATCAATGAACCGCACTTTTCCATTGTTGGTTGAGGCTGTGCCGGTGCGCGCGGTTTTGCTGCGTGAGTTTCGCGCCGCGCTTATCAATCGCTATTTCCAGGTTTTCGCCGCGTTGTCGTTGCTTGGCGGGTTGGCAGCGATCTTTTTTAGCGAAGACGCAAACGCGATCAGCTTCTTTGTCATGCAGATCGCGCTCTATCTGGTTTCGCTGTTTGCGTTGCTCGCCGGAGTGAGCAGCGCGCAGGCAGAGCGAGACGAGTGGCAATTGATGTTTGCACAACCGGTGCCGCGCGCGGCTTACGTGATCGGAAAATTTATTTCCTATCTGTCGATCTTCGCCGCCGTGCTGGTTCTGCTTTTTCTACCGGCATTATTCGGGACTACGACCCCACAGCGCATCGCGGTTCTTTACTGGGAAACATTGCTGCTCGCAGCCACATTTCTCGCGCTCGGTCTCGCGGCTGGATGTTTCGCGCACGATCGCGCGCAAGCGCTCATCGTGGGCGTAAGCGCGTGGCTGCTTCTGCTTTTCGGATTTGATCTCGTTGCGCTGTTTGCCGCACGCTGGGAGTTCGTGCAAAAGATTCCCGATCTTTGGGTGTCGCTCCTGATGTTGAATCCGCTCGACTCATTTCGAATCGACGCGCTGTTTGCACTTGAACAAATTCCAGCCGAAGCCGCGAGCAAAACGCCGCTGGCGAATTGGTGGATCGCGCACGCCGGCGTCTGGTTCGGTTTCATCGCGGCGTTTTGGTCGGCAGCGCTTATTGCCGCAGCCAGTTTTCGCTTGAACCGTTTGGAGGAATGAAATCTATGTCACGCAAATTCAAAACACTCGATGTAAGACCGATCGTTGCCGGTGGCGTCGAACCGTTCGCAAAAATTCGCGCCGCGGTCGATGCGCTCCAACCCGGCGAAGGTCTCTCTGTCATCGCGCCGTTTCTGCCATCGCCGTTGATCGAGAAACTCGGCAGCGAAGGTTTCCAATCGCGTGTCGAACGCCAGAACGGCAGCTCGTGGGTCACGCATTTTTGGCGAGAGGATTAATCATGCGCGCAGTTTCAATTGGTCGAACGCCCGCCGCGCATTCTCGCGCAAAGTATTCCGGAAACGGCCAGCTCACGCGTGTTGCTGCATTGGAGCCATCCTCGCAAACCATGCCAATGGGCCAGTTTCTATTTCAATACCTATACGAACGCGGTGTTCGCCACAGTTTCGGTATTCCTGGCGATTTCGCTCTGCCCACATTTGTGTGGCTCGAAAAATCCAAAATCCAAAGCATCACGATGACGCACGAGCCGAGCGCCGGCTTTGCAGCGGACGCGTACTCGCGGATCAACGGCATCGGTCTCGTCTGCGTCACCTACTGCGTCGGAGGATTGAACGTTCTCAATGCGATTGCCGGAGCTTACGCGGAAAAATCGCCCGTCGTCGTGGTGAGCGGTGCGCCCGGGCGAAAAGATCGAGAAAAAGACCCGCTGCTTCATCACAAGGTGAAAACGTTTGAGACGCAGCGCCGCGTGTACGATGAGGTGACGGTCGCGAGCGCGGTTCTGCTCGATGAACAGCGCGCGGCGGCTGAGATCGTACGATGCGTCGAGGCCTGCCTGCGTTACAAGCGGCCGGTTTATATCGAAGTGCCGCACGACATGATCGATCGCGAAATTCCGATCGCCAATGTCGCGCGTCCGCTGCCGGAAGAATCCGATCTGCACACACTCGCCGCCGCTGTCGACGAAACTTTTTCGTTGATCAAGAACGCGAAGAAGCCGGTCATTCTCGCCGGTGTCGAACTGGCGCGCTATCGGCTTGCTCGCGTCGTCGTGCGCATGGCCGAGCGACTGAACATTCCAATCGCGGCCGATTTGTTAAGCAAGAGCGCGATTCGGGAGAATCATCCGCTCTACCTCGGCGTTTACGGCGGCGCGATGAGCAGCGACGAGCACGTGCGCAAATATGTCGAGTCGGCTGATCTGGTTCTCATGCTCGGCACGTTTATCACCGACATGAGCATGGGTTTCTACACGGCAAAGTTAGATCGACAGCGAACCGTGCTGGCAACCACCGAACGGGTGAACGTTCGATACCACCGCTACGAATCGATCCAGTTCCCGGATTTTCTGGAATCACTCGCCCACGCCAAAATTCGCCCGAAAACGTTTCATCATCCCAATCCTCACGCCGTGCCACCTGCATTGAAAAAGAACGAGCGCGCCGATCGGCTCGCCATGGCCGATGTCTTTCGCATTCTCTCTCTGCATCTCGACGAACATTGTTGTGTCGTAGCCGATGTCGGCGACGCGATCTTCGGCGCGGTCGGAGTTCGCAGCGCGCGCCAGGCGGAATTCATTGCGCCAGCCTATTACATGTCGATGGGGTTTGCAGTGCCGGCGAGCGTCGGCATCGCGATGGCGCGATCCGATTTACGCCCATATGTCCTCGTGGGCGACGGCGCGTTTCAAATGACAGGCGTGGAAGTGTCCACTGCGGTGCGGCTCAGTCTTAATCCCGTGATCTTGATTCTGAACAATGACGGCTACGGAACCATGCGACAAATTCACGATGGCTGTTTCAATGCGATCACGCGCTGGAATTACGGCAAGATTTGCGAACTGATTGGCGGCGGCATTTCCACAACGGCATCGACGAAAGGCGAATTGGACGACGCGCTTCGTGCCGCACGCAGCTCCGACACCGTGCATATCATCGAAGTCCAAATTCCTCGCGACGATATCAGCCCGCAACTGGCGACAATCGCGCGCGAAGTTGCCAAAATTCGCGGCTGGAAAAAACCAGCCCCCATTGCAAACATCCCAAGATCCAACCGGAGATAACAACGATATGCTAGAAAATTCCTATCCACATTTGCTAGGGTCGAACGGCAGGTCGGCATGCGTTGGCCGTCCATTTTTTTGGCGCAATGATTAGATGTCGCTACGACGATTGGACGCGATGAAATCGAAGAAGACTCTCGCGCTTTGGCTCAATCACAAACTCCCTTGCGGGTTGGTGCGTCCCCCCATCCAATTCATGAAGACGCTCCTCATTCTTGGCGCTGGCACCGCCGGCACGATGATGGCCAATCGTCTGCGGAAGCGACTGACCGCGGAGGAATGGAAGATTACGATTGTCGATGAGGATTCAACGCATTACTACCAGCCGGGCTTTCTCTTTATGCCATTCGGGATTTACTCGCAGGAAGATGTGATTAAGCCCAAGCGACACTTTATTCCGGGCGGCGTTGATTATCTGGGGGCCGAGGTCGATCGCGTGGAAGCGGAAAAGAATCGCGTCTTACTCAGATCAGGCCAGCACTTGAAGTACGACGTTCTGATCATTGCCACTGGCGTAAAAATCGCGCCGGAGCAGACGGAAGGAATGCTCGGCAGCGATTGGGGCACTCGTGTTTTTGACTTCTACACATTCGAAGGTGCCTCGGCATTGCATCACGCGTTGCGGGCTTGGAACGGCGGCAGACTTGTCGTGCATATCACTGAGACGCCGATCAAATGCCCTGTGGCTCCACTCGAGTTTGCATTTCTTGCTGACCGGTGGCTGATCGATAGCCGATTGCGCGACAAGACCGAAATCGTTTACGTCACGCCAGGATCGGGCGCTTTCACCGAACCAATTGCCGCAAAAGTTCTCGGCCACCTGCTCGAGGAAAAGCGCATCAAAGTGGTTACTGATTTCAACGTTGACCGCGTCGATAACGACCGGCACAAAATCGTTTCCTGGGATGGAAAAGAAGTCGACTACGATTTGCTGGTGACCGTGCCAAGCAACACAGGCGACGTGGCGATGGGACGCTCCGGTCTCGGAGACGAGCGCAACTTCGTTGCGACCAATCGCCACACGCTGCAATCGAAACAGCACCCGAACATTTTCGCCCTCGGCGATAGCACAAATTTGCCGTCACCAAAGTCTGGCTCGATGGCGCATTTTCAATCGGAGGTGCTGACCGAGAACATCCTTCGTCACATCCAAGGCGAAGCGCTCGAATCGCAGCCTGATGGTCATGCGGATTGCTTCGTCGAATCTTGGCACGCCAACGCGTCCCGGCTCGATTTCAACGACGACCTGCAAACAGCCGAAGAAAAATATCTGTTACCGGTAATGGGCGCCTGCTCGCTGCTGCACGAAACGCGTTTGAATCAGTTCAGCAAGCTCGCCCTTAGATGGATTTATGGAACCTGTGGCTCAGAGGTGTGCCTATGCCGGGAATTGGCCCTCAGATGACCCGGCTAGAGAAATAGTTGCACCATGGATCTCTCAACTAATTACCTCGGATTGAAATTGCGCACGCCGTTAGTGGTATCGGCTTCGCCGCTTTCACAGGAGATTGAGCAGATCAAACAAATGGAACAAGCCGGCGCGGCCGCAGTCGTTCTGGGTTCATTATTTGAAGAGGAAATAGAAACCGGTTCCGCCGCATCCGAAGCTTTTCGGGTGGGGCCGCAGGCTTACTTGAAGCATATCGCGGAAGCCAAACGCAGCGTCAAGATTCCGATCATCGCCAGCTTGAACTGCACCACGCTCGGGGGATGGCTCAGTTATGCGCGGCAAATCACGGAAGCCGGCGCCGACGCGTTGGAACTCAACATTTATAAGATACCGGCGCAAGCGAACGTCACCGGAGCGGTAATCGAGGAGGGTTACATCGATACCGTCAGAACCGTGCGGGCCGCGACGAAGATCCCGCTGGCGGTGAAGGTCAGTCCTTATTTCAGTAACTTCGCAAACGTGGCGGCCTCGTTTGACGCGCTCGGTGTGGACGCGCTTGTTTTGTTCAACCGCTTTTACCAGCCCGACATCGATCTGGAAAAAATGGAGGTCGCGCCGAACCTTACCCTCAGCACGCCAGCCGACATGCGATTGCCGCTGCGCTGGATCGGAATTCTTTTCGGCGAAATCCGCGCGAGCCTCGCTGCCACCAGCGGCATTTATCAGGCCCACGACGTGATCAAGCTGGTCATGGCCGGCGCCGACGTCACCATGCTCTGCAGCGCTCTGATGCGTTACGGCATCCAGCATATTCAACGGATCGAAATGGAGACTGCGGTCTGGCTGGAGCAGCACAACCACAATTCGTTAGGCGAAATTAAGGGCATGATGAGTCAGAAGAATTGCCCCGACCCGGGCGCGTTCGAGCGCGCTCAATATGTCCGCGGCCTTTCCAGTTACACCTCGCTCTTTCCAATGCGCCGTTGAATTTTAACGCAAACTTCACAGTGAGCCGCAGCTGGGATTTCACACACATTTTTGGCGGGACGATTAGCTGACTGGCAGATAGCTTCCAAACGTGACGCTGGAAGCGACCAAGTTCAGACAAATCGTAATCGAAAATACGCTGCGCAGCTGTCAGCTGTTCCTGGGTCTGCCGGCGGCCGACATCGCCGCAATCGCGTCGTTCGTTATCCCGAAGCACCTTGATAAAGGCGAATATCTCTTTCGCGAAGGCGATCTTTCCGAAGGTTTCTACATCGTGCAAAAGGGCGCCATTAACGTGCATCGCGTCAGCGCCGCGGGAAAAGAACAAGTGATTCACGTCTTTTATCCGATCGAATCGTTCGCTGAGGCGACGCTCGCCACCGAAGCAGGCTACCCGGCGGATGCGCGTGCGACCGAGCCGAGCACTGTGCTGCTCGTTCCGAAAACAGATTTTGTCGATCTTTTGCGCAACCGGCCCGAGCTCGCTCTGCGCATGCTTGGTTCCATGAGCCAGCATCTTCGTGTGATCGTGGGATTGCTCGATGATCTCACGCTCAAAGATATGGAAACCCGCTTGGCCAACTGGATTTTGAAACGCTGCCCCCGCCCGTTACCGGCAGATTCGGCGATTGTGCAACTGGATCGAACCAAGCGCGTACTCGCAGCCGAAATGGGGATAACCAGTGAGACGTTATCGCGCACGCTCGCGAAATTTCGCGATCAAAAACTTTTGCGCGTGAAAGGCAACACGATCACGGTGACGAAGCCGCGCGAGTTGCAAAAGCTGCTCCAACGGAACCTGGGCGAGCTCTAGTTTGTTCGCGTCAACGTCAATCATTCGGGTCCAGTTTCGCGGTTTTGGGGATCACGTTGGCGATCCAAATCAACGCCGCTAAAAGCCAGCAGGTCGCAGCGCCGAGCAAATGGGCGACGCGCGTGCGCGGCGCAAGGTCTGCGGAAAAGCGCGAGATCGTCGCCAGAAAGAGAAGTACACTCGTAGCGATGAAGAACCAGAGCGGCCTCTGTAATCGCTGGAGATTGCCGCTGTGTCCAAAGACAACGCGTACCGCAACGGTGAACGCGATGAAATTAAAGCCGGTGATGAAAACGATGTGCAACGCGCCGACACGATAGATCGGGAACAAAGCGATCACGGTGAAGCCCGCCAAGATCGACATGATCGCCACACGCAGCGAATTCGGGAGAAGTGAACCGCCGCGAAATGGCAATCGCATCGTGATGTAAAGCCCAATCGCCACCACGCGAATCCAGCCGCCGACTCTAGGCAGATTGAGGAGGTCGATCCAGAAAGAAGCGATAATTGCGATGCCGACTAACCCGGCGAACGCGGCCTGTCGCTTCCATTGCGGCGGAAACGTCCGCGATTCCGGCAACTCCGGTGTAGGCAAGTCGAGCAGGCGCCTGATAAAAAATGGCGCGACACCGAGGACGGGAAGCAGCACGAAACAGATGTTGAGCAGCGCGCTGCCGAATTGGTACGTCCATGAGTACTGCGTAACTTCCGAATACGCGAGAAGCGCTGCGCCGGAGATTCCGCTGACGAGTCCGAGCGCGACGAGAACGAAATTCGGCGGGGGTGAATCCTTGCGCTGCCGGAAACGTTTCGTTAGGGCGCATGTGAAGAAAAGTAGACAAATCGCGAAACAAATATCGCCGAGTCGATGCGCGCCGGCGGTATGCGCGCCGGCTGCAAGCAGATCGAGCGTAAAGATTGTCGCGACTTCGGAGAGCGTGAAATGCGCCGCGGAAGTGATCCTGGGGCCGGCTGTTCCAAGAAATCCAAAGATGAACGAAGCCATGAAGCCTTCGATCATCAGCCGTGCGTGGGCGACATTCGGATAGGGAATGCCCGCGCCGAGATAGAACAGCACCCAAAGCGACACGCCCACGACTCCTAGCAGCGCGCCAGCCGGAAAGAGAATCCGGAACGGTTCCTCGCAGCACGTGCGCAGGAATTGCGGGCGCGCGTGATTGTCGATCTTGCGGGCTGGCGCTTGCTTCACGAAGCCGTGGCGTTCCCAGCCGGTACGCTCAGTCCTTTGTACTTTTCAGCGGCCATTTGGTCGGCGACCGGTTTCATGTCGTGAGTGCCCGCAGGTTGATACCGAGAGGCAATGCGTGATCCTTTGCGCTCATCATTTTCCATTTAAAGCGCAATCGAAAGGAAAAGAAAACCGCAGATTAACGCAAATTACTTCGAAGCAGACTTGTAGCTACGATAAGGTAAGACGTTTACGATTGTCCTTCTTAAACTTACGCGGAAGTTCTTTTTGTGAAGGTGCGTGGCAACGAGTGGCGATCACGAGGCGTGCTGACCGCTGCTTCGATAGAAGCGTTGTTTCAGCGTCTCGGCAGTTCGGTCACCGGTCTCACTGCGGACGAAGCTCGTGAGCGTCTGGCTCGATTCGGCGCGAATCAGCTGAAAGCAAAGGGCCGCGCGGCAGCGTTCACTCTTCTGCTGGGACAATTCAAGAGCCCGATTGTTCTGATCCTGATCGGTGCGGCCGTCTTATCGATCTTTCTACAGGACGCGAGCGATGCCGCGATCATTTTGGCGATCGTGCTTGTTAGCGGCTTACTTGGTTTTTGGCAGGAGCACGGCGCGGCCAACGCAGTGGCAAAGCTGCGCGCGGTTGTTGAGACCAAAGTGCATGTGCTGCGTGATGGCGCGGAAATAATGGTGCCGCTGGAAGAAATCGTGCCCGGCGACGTCGTCCTATTATCCGCAGGCGCGATCATTCCCGGAGACTGTCGATTGTTCGAGGCCCGCGATCTGTTTGTTAACGAGGCGACACTGACAGGTGAAACCTATCCGGTCGAGAAAACGCCTTGTGTACTCGCGCCTGAGACTGCCCTGTCACGGTGTACGAACGCTGCTTTCATGGGCACGCACGTAGTCAGTGGCAGCGGCAACGCCCTCGTCGTCCACACGGGCCGGGAGACGGAGTTCGGCAAAGTGTTTGAAAGTTTGAAACTGCGGCCACCGGAGACCGAGTTTGAGCATGGCATCCGGCGCTTCGGCTATTTGCTTGCCGAAGTAACGTTCGTTCTCGTGCTGGCGATTTTTGCCTTCAACGTTTACTTCCACAAGCCGGTCCTCGACTCGTTCCTGTTTGCACTCGCGCTAGCGGTCGGACTGACGCCGCAGCTTTTGCCCGCGATTATCAGCATCAATCTTTCCCACGGCGCGCGTCGCATGGCGGAGAAAAAAGTGATCACGAAGCGACTCGCTGCGATCGAAAACTTCGGCAGCATGAACGTGCTCTGTTCCGACAAGACCGGCACGATTACCGAAGGAAAAGTCTGCGTCCACGCCGCGCTCGACGCGGAGGGACGCGAGAGTGCAAAGGTGTTCCTCTACGCTTATCTCAACGCGACTAACGAAACCGGCTTTGTTAATCCAATCGACGAAGCGATTCGAGGATCCGCTCCGCCCAACTGCAATGGCTGGCGCAAACTGGATGAACTTCCATACGACTTTCTGCGCAAGCGCCTGAGCATTCTTTTTGAAAAAGACGGCCGGTATCTGCTCATCACGAAGGGCGCGCTCCGGCAAATGCTCGATGTGTGTGTACAAGCGGAGTTGAGCGACGGATCGTTGATTGACATTGGTGCCGCACGCCCGGAGGTCGAGCGACACTGGCACGAGTTCAGCGCTCAGGGTCACCGCGTTCTCGGCGTCGCCTGTCGCGATTGCGGGAATGAAACGACGATCAAGCGGGACGCTGAGCGCGGGATGATTTTTCTCGGATTCATCGTTCTATCCGACCCACCGAAAGCTGGTATCGAAAAGACGATCCGCGAACTTAATGAGCTCGGAATTGCACTAAAGATCATCACTGGCGACAACGTGCTGATCGCCGAGCACGTCGCGCGCGAAGTTGGCTTGAAAAGCGCGCGCATCCTCGCGGGTCAAGAAATGCGCGCGATGAGCAATCTTGCGCTCGTTCGTCGCGCGCCGGATGTCGATGTTTTTGCTGAAATTGAGCCGATGCAAAAGGAGCGGATCATCGTCGCGCTTAAAAAAGCCGGCCACGTTGTCGGCTATTTGGGCGATGGAATCAACGACGCCACAGCGCTGCACACCGCGGACGTGGGTCTCTCGGTGGAAAGCGCTGTCGATGTTGCCCGCGAGGCCGCGGATTTTGTCTTGCTGGAGCGCGATCTCGAAGTGCTCGTGGATGGCGTACGCGAAGGCCGGCGGACGTTTGCCAATACTCTCAAGTACGTCTTTATCGCGACGAGCGCGAACTTCGGAAACATGTTCAGCATGGCCGGCGCGTCACTGTTCCTTCCATTTTTGCCGCTGCTGCCGAAACAGATTCTGCTAATCAATTTATTCACCGATTTTCCGGAGATGACGATTGCCGGCGATAATGTCGATGATGAATTGGTGCAAAGGCCGCGTCGCTGGGACATCGGTTTCATTCGCCGGTTCATGATTGTGTTTGGCCTCGTGAGTTCGGTGTTCGACTATCTCACTTTCGGCGTGCTGCTCTGGTTAAACGCCAGTATTGCGCAGTTTCGCACCGGATGGTTCATAGAATCGATCGTCTCCGCATCGATGATCGTGCTCGTGGTGCGGAGCCGTCGCCCGTTTTTCAAAAGCAGGCCAAGCAAACTATTAACGCTCGCCACGGTTGCGGTTGTCGTGGTGACTGCATTCACGCCGTATCTGCCATTTGCGGGGAGGCTCGGTTTTCAGCCGATGCCAGCCCACTTCTATCCCATCATCGCGCTCATCATTTTCGCCTACATTGTGACCGCAGAACTTGCCAAACTCCTGTTTTATCGCGCAAATCGCGCGCCGCTCGCCGCTAAAACGCAGCAACTGCAAAACGTTTAGGAACAAAAATTCGTGAGAGAATAACAATCACGGCGTAGTCCGGGATTTATTCTGAGAAGGACGTCATCAAGCCGAAGCGGAAGTTTGTCTCGCGAGGTGTCGATTACGAGCGATTATTTCGCCAGCGATTGCGCGAGGCGAAACAGTTCTGCTTTGAGCGGCTTCTCTTTGCCGACGATGTCGCGCAACTGCGTGGCCGTGATCTGAGCGCCTTGCATTCCCACCAGAACTCCCTGTTTACCTTCGAACAAGTAATCGACCGCAGCCGCACCGAGCCGGGTGGCAAGAATCCGGTCGAAGGCGGTCGGCGCGCCTCCGCGTTGCACATGACCGAGCTTGGTCACGCGCAACTCAAATTGCAGCCGCTCGCGATGCTCGGCAAAATACGCGTTCAATTTTTCCGCGTTGTAGGCTGAGCCTTCGGCGACCACGACAAGAGCATGCGATTTCCCGCGATCATACGCCGCGTGCAGTTCAGCGGCCACCGTCTCCGGATCGGTCTCGATCTCAGGGACTACGATTGCGTCCGCCCCGCCGGCGAAACCGGCCATAAGGCCGAGATAACCGCACTTGCGCCCCATTACTTCGACAAGAAAAGCGCGATGATGAGATGACGCAGTTACCTTTAAGCGATCGATCGCCTCGAGCGCAATGTTCAGTGCAGTGTCAACGCCAATTGTAAGATCGGTGCCGCATAAATCGTTATCGATCGTCGATGCGACACCCACCACCGGGAAGCCGCGCTGAGCGATTGCATATGCGCCAGCCTGCGAACCGTTGCCGCCAATTACAACGACCGCATCGAATCTGCTCGATAGATTTACGCAGGCCCGGTCGATTCCCTGATTTGTCTTAAATTCCTCGCACCGCGCGCTGCCCAGTACGGTCCCGCCAAGATGCGAAATCCTGCCGACATCTCGCGCACTGAGGAGAATGAAATCACTCGCGATGAGTCCGGCGTAACCGCTGCGAACGCCGAAAACTTCCGCGCCGCGGTAAATCGCGCGCCTGGTTACCGCGCGAATGACGGCATTCATCCCGGGCGCATCGCCTCCGCTCGTTAGGACAGCTATTCGTTTCATCGCCCGTATTCTTCCAGTGAAGCGGGCGGCACATTTTGCTGCATTTGCGATTTACCCATTGTTTCTAGCGTTACCACGAGCGTTCAAGGAACGCAGTCATTTAATGGATTCCTCAGCGCAAAAAACGCACAGCGTTTGACAACAACTGTGAAGCGGATTGTTGCCGCGCGCAGCAGAGTAGCAGCGATGAAAACACCGACCGACGGAAAGAGGCTAATCGCGATCAAGAAAATATTGGCGCCGACCGATTTTTCTCCCGCGTCGGAGAAAGCTTTAAAATATGCGCTTCGGTTTGCCCACGATTTCGGTTCGGAGCTCACGCTGCTTCACGTTCTCGAGCCGGCGATCTCGCCGCCATTTTCCGATGCGGAAATGGCGGACGCAGAAGAGGGCTTGCGCACTTTAGTCAACTCGGTCCGGGCTGCCGGCGCGGCTGGGGCAAGATCGACAATACGCACGGGAGTTGCGACCCATGAGATTGTCGAAGCAGCCAAAGAGCTCGATGTCGATCTTATCGTGATCGCAACGCACGGTTATACCGGGTGGAAACATTTCGCCATCGGCAGCACCGCGGCACGAGTGACCCGGGCGGCGCCGTGTCCGGTCCTGGTTGTTCGTGAGAAGGAGCATGATTTTCTGTGAGATGAAAACAACCTGCTGCGGGTTTTGTCGAAAAAAGAAAGACGGACACTGCCAAGGTCGCGTTGAGATAATCGGGACGACGAGATCGCGGATTACGACGAGGAGGAAGACGAAAAAGAAAGGAGAGGCTAATGAAAACCGAAACCGACACCAAAACTGAAACAAAGAGAGAACCGATGGCCACGCGTGTGGCATTGCATCCATTTCTTGCGGGTATGAATCGCAGGCAACTGGTCTTGCTGACCGATTGCGCGATCGCGGCCCATTTCGAGCCGGGTCAAGTCATTTTGCGCGAAGGAGAGATCGCCAATCGCTTTTATTTGGTCGAGAGCGGCAAAGTCGTGCTCGAGTCCGGTGAAGGCTTCGGCGAACCGGTGGTAGTGGAAAGGATCGGCGCGGGAGGTTTGGTGGGCTGGTCGTGGATGTTTCCGCCTTACGTGTGGCATTTCACCGCGCGCGCGATCGAACCTACAGAAGCGATCTTCTTTTACGGCACTATCCTGCGAGAATATTGCGAACGTGACTACTCGTTAGGCTACGAACTGTTCAAGCGAATGACCCCGGTCATGCTCAGGCGCTTGCAGGCCGCGCGGAGAAAAATGCTGGCTCTACGCCGCGGCACAGGTTCCCTGGAGTCAGTTGTCCTGGAGTCCCCATTCATGGATCAGGAACTCGATTCGTACAATGGCGATAATGATCCGAAAGCGAAGCATCGATTTTCATCGCGATAAAGGAGACGAGTTGTAGGCGGATCTCTCATCGCCGACTCAGCACTTTGGTCGACGATTGAATCGTAAGGGGAAACAAACTACTTTGTGTTTCCATGTCTGCCCCCGCGCCAAATGCCGCCGATGGCACTAAGAACAAGCAATTGATTGATATGTTGCTACGATCGCGATTGTTTCGCGATTACGAAGGTGTTTTTACGAAGGCGACCGGGCTGCCCCTCGCGCTTCGTCCGCGGGACTATTGGCGCCTCGAGCACCAAGGGAAGAAAAACGAAAACCCGTTTTGCGCGCTGCTTGCTGAGCACTCGGCCACGCTGGCCGTTTGTTTGCAGGCACACGAGGAGATGATTCGCCATACGGACGAGCTCCCCCGCACCGTCACCTGCCCCTTTGGTTTAACCGAAACTGCCGTGCCAGTGAAGCTGGGCGCGGAGACCATAGGATACTTGCGTATCGGCCAGGTATTGCGTCACACGCCGGCAAAATCGGACACCACAAAGGTCGGCCGGGAGCTCGCTCGACATGGAGTCCGATTTACCAGCGAAATCCACAAAGCCTGGGACAAAAACCCGCTCATTCCACCTGAGAAATACAACGCCATTGTCCGGCTGCTCACATTTTTCGCCGAGCAACTCTCCGCGTTGATCAATCGGATCGTGCTGGAGCAACAGAACGCCGAACCGCCCCTTGTGCAAAAGGCGCGAGAGTACATCGACAAGCACAAAACGGAGCCGCTTGCCTTGTCAGCTGTTGCCAAGGCGGCGGGCGCCAGCGTATTTCATTTCTGCAAAGTTTTCAGGAAAACAACCGGCCTGAAATTTACGGACTATGTCGCGCGGGTGCGTCTGGAGGAAGCAAAGACGCAGCTTCTAAATCC